>LGVF01282605.1_pt1 | contig 15133 bp, 18 predicted proteins | sample 469901 | NCBI WGS metagenome assembly LGVF01 (sample SAMN03893561, study PRJNA290197) | marine sediment metagenome | material: sediment; isolation source: combined push core samples #3730, #5133, and #5579 collected at Hydrate Ridge | place: Pacific Ocean: Hydrate Ridge
AAGTCAGCCATATCCAGATAACGACGTCCCTGCCACTCTTCGTGGATCTCCGCTAGCAGCGCCAGCAACGCCGGCCGGGTCTGGTACCAGCGCAACGCCTACGACCCAGAGGTGGCGGCGATGCTCCTCGCCATCTACCGCGTGCACTACAACTATCTGGAGGCGGGCAAGGACAAAAAGACGCCAGCCATGCGTCTGGGGCTGGCGAAGGGCAAGGTCAGGCTCACCGAGATCCTGACATTCGAGGAAAGCTAGAAAAAGGAAGAGCCCCCAGGCTCTGTCCAGATGGACGCCTGGGGGCTGCGGTCAAAAATCAACACGAAAGGCAAACGGCTTGCGGAAAAGGGGAGGTCTTTTTTACAATAAGGACTGTTTTTCAGCCGTGAACGTGGTGCTCGACGTCACCGCCGGTGAGGAAACTGCTCGGCGGTTTGCCGGCCTGGTAGTCCTTCCAGAAAGGCGACATATCGCGAATGCGCTCGACGATCGGCGGCATCACCTTGATGACGTGGTCAATGTCGGCGTCGTCGTTGTAGATGCTGAGACTGAAGCGTATTGAGCCGTGGGCGGCAGTGAAGGGCACACCCATCGCTCGAAGCACGTGGGAGGGTTGCAACGAGCCGCTGGTACAGGCCGAACCGGAGGAGGCGCAGATGCCTTCTTCGTTGAGCAGCATCAGGATCGATTCGCCCTCGATATATTCGAAGCTCAGGTTGCTGGTATTGGGTAGGCGGTTGAGAGGATCGCCGTTTATCAGGGTGTTGGGGATACGTTGGATCAGTTCCGTCTCGAGTCGGTCGCGCAGAGCGCGTACCCGGGTGTTTTCCTCGTCCATATGTTCGGTAACGAACTCCGCTGCTCGCCCCAGGCCGACGATGTAGGGCACGTTTTCTGTGCCGCCCCGTCGCCCCCCTTCCTGATGGCCACCGATCATAAAAGGGGAAAACTTAGTCCCTTTGCGGAGATATAGAGCACCGATGCCCTTGGGAGCGTGTAATTTGTGGCCGGATAGGGAAAGCAGGTCAATGGGGCTTCGACTCATGTCCATGGGGATCTTGCCCACCGCCTGCACCGCGTCGGTATGAAAGGGGATGCCCCTTTCATTGACTATGGCGGCAATCTCGTCGATGGGAAAAAGCACCCCAGTCTCGTTGTTGGCGGCCATGATGCTGACCAGGGCGGTGTCTTCTTTGAGGGCCGCCCGCAGTTCATCGAGATTAAGCGTTCCTTGGCGATTGACTCCTAGCTCGGTGACTCGGTAGCCGCGCGCTTGAAGATGATGGCCGACGTTGAGCACCGCTGGGTGCTCGACCCGGCAGATAACAATATGTTTTTTCTCCGGATAGGAATAGAGAGTGCCCATGATCGCGGCGTTATTGCTTTCGGTACCGCAACTGGTGAAAATGATCTCGGCAGGGTGGGCGCCGATCAGGGCCGCGACCTGTTCCCGGGCGCGGGCCAGATGCTTGCCCACCTGACCGCCGAAGCTATGCATGCTCGAGGCGTTGCCGTAAAGCTCGCTGAAAAAGGGCAGCATGGCCTCGACGACCTCGGGGGCCGTACGAGTGGTGGCGTTGTTGTCGAGATAGACGGTTTTCATCCCTTCACCTCCTCCACTACTAGGTCAGGGCTGACGAATTCGCGGAGCTTGGCTTCAACGAAGTTTTTCAGGGTGAATTGGGATTGAGGGCAGAAAGAACAGTTGCCACGCAGAGCCACATAGATTGTGTCGCCGGCGATGTCGACCAGCTCTAGATCTCCGCCGTCGGAGCGGATCGGCGGCAAAATCTCCCGTTCCAGGGTTTCCTGGATCAGTCGGATCTTCTGCAGGTTGGTCAGTTTCTGGCCCGCTGGGACGGCTTTCTCCGCTGGTTCAACCGGATCTTCCCCCCACAGTTTCGTGAGGATTGCTTCGATCTTGGGATGACAGGCCTGGCAGCCGCCGCCGGCCTTGGTAAAGTCAGTGATCTGCTCGAGACTGGTCAGGTGATTTTCCTTGGCGACCCGTTCGATCTCCTTGTCGGTGACGCCGAAGCATTTGCAGACGATCTCGAAATTCTCTTTGACCGTAGCTTCGCCCCGATAGTTGGCGATGGCCGCTTCCAGGGCTTCCTTTCCCATGACCGAGCAGTGCATCTTCTCTTCCGGTAGGCCACCGAGAAATTCAGCCAGATCCTGATTGGAGATCTTTTCCGCTTCTTCCAGGGTCATGCCCTTGGCGATTTCGGTCAGAGCTGAGGACGTAGCGATGGCGCTGGCACAACCAAAGGTCTGAAATTTGATGTCTTCAATCCGCTTGTTTTCGTCGAGTTTAAAGGTCAGACGCAGGGCATCGCCGCAGGCTAGTGAGCCGACCTCGCCGATGGCGTCAGGGTTTTCGACTTCGCCGACGTTGCGCGGGTTCAGAAAGTGGTCATTGACTTTATCGGTATAATCCCACATTGAATGATCTCCTGTCGGTCAGGTGAACCGGATGCAGCGGTTTGGCTTCATGCGGCACCAAGTTTTTTTATTATGTCTTGTTCTAATGTATATAGCTGAAAGGCGTTTGTCAAAAGCTGAGTAAATTGGTTTGGATTTGAGGCTGGCCATAAAAGGTTAAACTCACCTTGTTTGTGCTGAGAGTGTCGCGGACCAGCACGCAGTCCTATTCAGCAGGTTGCATGCCAGTTTACAGTATGACCGATGCCAGGGGTTTTTGGACTTTTAGGGGCTATCAAAGGTTGTCGGCCGGCATTTACTGTCCAAAAATGGAGCAGATGCCGAAATGTCAGGCAATGTTCAGGATGTCCATCGGGGTTGCGTTGTGGCGCAAAGACCGTTAATAATCAGGGGTAAATTTTATGAGGTATCCAAGGAGGTATTATGCAGCAACTGATAGATACCCTGAGCAGCTGGGTCTGGGGGCCGGTCACCATCGCGCTGCTGGTGGGCAGCGGTATCTTTATCACCCTGCTGGTCGGCGTAATTCAATTCCGCCGCTTCGGTTACGCCTGGAAACTTATTTCCGGGCGTTTTGACAATCCCGACGACCAGGGTGAGATCACCCATTTTCAGGCCTTGAGCGCTGCCCTGTCGGCGACCATCGGCACCGGCAATATCGCCGGAGTTGGTACCGCCGTGGCCCTTGGCGGACCGGGGGCGGTATTCTGGATGTGGGTTACGGCCGTCTTCGGCATGGCCCTCAAATATGCCGAATGCCTGCTGTCCCTACACTTTCGCACCATTCATGAAGACGGCTCGGTGAGCGCCGGGCCGATGTATTATCTGGAGAAGGGGCTCGGTCAGAAATGGCTAGGCATGCTGTTCGCCTTCTTCGCCATGGTTGCTTCCTTCGGTATCGGCAATATGGCCCAGGCCAATTCGGTAGCCGAGCCTCTGCAGACCTATTTCGGGGTGCCCAAGGTGGTGACCGGTCTGGTCATCGCGGTGCTGGTCTTTGCCGTCATCGTCGGCGGCATCAAGCGCATCGGTCGAGTGGCCAGCAAGTTGGTTCCCTGCATGGCTATCTTTTACGTGATTGGGGCCTTGCTGGTGATCTGTCGCCATTACACGCTGTTGCCCGACGCCTTCGGCCTGATCTTTCGTAGCGCCTTCAGCGGTAGTGCGGCGACCGGAGGACTTGCCGGAGCGACGGTGGCTCAGGCGATCCGCTTTGGTGTTGCACGGGGTGTGTTTTCCAACGAGGCGGGGCTCGGCAGTGCCCCCATCGCTCACGGTGCTGCCCAGACCGAGGAACCGGTCCGCGAAGGGCTGGTGGCCATGCTCGGTCCTTTCATCGATACCATCACCATTTGCACCATGACCGCTCTGGTGATTATCCTCACCGGTGCCTACCGAAGTGGCTTGAGTGGCGCTGACCTTACCGCCCGCGCTTTTAGCCTCGGCATGCCGGGCAAAGGCGGCTACATAGTTGCCATAGGCATCGCTTTTTTTGCCTTTTCCACGGCCATCAGCTGGTCCTATTACGGTGATCGTTCGGTAGAATACCTGTTCGGGCCTAAGCTGATTATGCCTTACCGGGTGCTGTTCTGCCTGCTGCTGCCGGTGGGAGCAGCGATTGAGCTAGAGCTGGTGTGGACTATCTCCGATATTTTCAATGCCCTCATGGCTTGGCCCAACTTGGTTGGCCTGCTTTTTCTCAGTCCTCTGGTGTGGCGTAAGACCCGAGAGTATTTTAGTGACCCGGAGCGTGTTTATCCTCGGGGCTAATGGGTAGCTATTGAAGGTTTTATTGTTAGCGTGTAACATAAATAGTCGCACGAGTAGTGCGGTTATATGGCAGGCAAAATCTGTGAGGAATGTATGAATCTATATTTTCGATTGCTTTGGATGATCTTGAGGCTCTGGTTCCGGCCGGGGTCGGTATCGCTGACAGAGCCCTTTCGGCGTTCGTTTCGCGTATTGCCCACCGACTGCGATTTTAATCTACATCTGACCAACAGCCGTTATTTTGCCTTGATCGATGTGGCACGGGTCGAACAGCTGGCGCGGTTGAAACTAATCTCTCCGCTGTTGAAAAAACGTTGGCTGCCGTTTCTGAATGCTAGTGAGATCACCTTTATACGGCCGCTGCCCCCTTTGAAAAAGTTCGACATCGTTACCCGCATCGTGACCTGGGATGAAAAATATCTCTACCTTGAACAACGCTTTGAGACTCCCGGTACCCTGCATGCGGTTTCATTGGGCCGCGCCGCCTTTGTTCATGGCCGGGAGTTGGTGCCGCCGGCCCAGGTTGCAGCATTGACCGGACATTCGGGTGAAGCGCCAGTCAGTCCTGCCGTCATCGATGGCTGGCACGTTCTACTAAAAGAGAAGAAAGCGCATTTTGCAGCAGAATCCTGAAAGCAAACTTACTTGCATATCTTTTAGTTACAGGAGGAAAACAGTGAAACAGACAGACGATCCAGGTAGTTGGAATCCTTACCTGGCGGGTGCTCTGACCGGTCTGGTGGCTGTTGCCTCGGTGTTTTTCACCGGCAAATTTTTGGGCGCATCGACATCCTTTGTGCGCAGCGCCGGTATGCTGGAGCGGCTGGTCAACTCCGAGCGAGTGGCCCAAAATAGTTATTTCAGCAAATATCTTCAGCCCGGCGTGTCGGGCATCGACTGGCAGTGGATGTTTGTTGTCGGCATATTGCTTGGTGCCTTGATTGCCGCCGCCACTTCCGGTTCCTTCCGCCTGCAGGCGGTGCCCGATATATGGCAGCATCGGTTCGGGGTTAAAACCGCTTTCAACCGTGCTCTTACCGCCTTTGTCGGCGGTGCCATATTGTTGTTCGGTGCCCGGTTGGCCGGCGGCTGTCCTAGCGGCCACGGCTTGAGCGGCGTCATGCAGCTGACGGTGAGCGGTTTGGTCGCTCTGGTCTGCTTCTTTGCCGGCGGCATGCTGGTCGCGCGTCTGCTCTATGGAAAGGGGGACGAATAATGAACCTGCTGATTTGGGGACTGGCGACCGGGATCGCCTTCGGCTTTCTGCTGCAAAAAGGCCGGGTGTTGCGCTACGATAAGCAGCTCGGCGCCCTGCGGCTGATCGATATGACCATCGTCAAGTTCATGTTCTCCACGGTGCTGGTGGGCATGGTCGGAATCTATCTGCTGCACGATATGGGGCTGATTTCCCTCAAGCTCAAGGCAACGATTCTTGGCGGCAATATCATCGGTGGTCTGATCTTTGGCATTGGCTGGGGCCTGGTCGGTTACTGTCCTGGCACCTCCCTCGGGGCAATCGGTGAGGGACGGATCGATGCCTTCTGGGGCATTCTCGGGATGCTTTTCGGTGCCGCAGTTTATGCCGAGGTGTATCCCCAGCTTAAGACAAGCGTGTTGACTTGGGGCAATTTTGGCAAAATCACCTTGCCGCAGCTGCTAGGGATCAATCACTGGTTTCTTGTCGCGGCGATGGTTGTTCTGGCTCTGGGCATGTTTCGCTGGTTCGAGAAGAAAGGGTTGTAGACAGCGACCCGATTGAATTGGTTAAAGAGGAAAGGGGCAGCCGGTCATAACCGGCTGCCCCTTCTTTTTTGACGGAAGCTGCTTGCAGGACTCGGTGTCTGGCCGTCACTGGCCGCTGTTTCTCACTTTGGCTCCCAGAGCATCGGTCAGGCGTTTTAAGGCCGGTGAGTGGTCGTCGGGATCGAGATGCACGTCGAGAATCGACGGCCCGTCGCTGCAGGCCAAGGCGGCCTGCAGGGCCTGCTCGAAATCCGTTTCGGTAAAGACCTCAAACCCCTGGCCAGCGCCGATCATCTCCGGCAGTCGGCTGAAGCGCCAGGCGGGGATATCGTTGAAGCGGCCGTCGGTCATCGGCCGTTCGGTGCCGTAGCCGCCGTTGTTGAGCACCACCACGATGGGCGACAGGCCGAAACGAGCTGCGGTAGAAAGTTCCATGCCGGTCATCTGGAAGGCGCCGTCACCGACGAGCACAAGGGGGCGCAGCTCGGGGCGGGCCAGCTGGGCGCCGATGGCGCCGGGGACGGCAAAACCCATGGAGGTGTAATAGGCCGGGGACAGAAAGGCCGACGGATGGCGGATGGTGAGGTCGGCGGCGGCGAACATCGCTTCACCAGGGTCGGCCAGCAGCACCGTATGGTCGTCGATGAAGCTTTCTAGGTATTCGAAAAGGCGACTGATGGTAATAGGTGCATTTTGCGCTGCAAAGGGCTGTGGGGTCAACGCCGGCTTGCCAACAGTCGGCTCACGCTGCGGAAGGTTCCGGTCGAGCAGACCGGGCAGGAAGTCGGCCAGCAGCACTTCGGGATATTGGTGGAAGGCGATGGAGCTGCCGTCGCTGGAGGAGGAAATGGTCAGGGCCTGATCGAGTTTGGCGGTAAAGATGCCGAGGTTGACGTCGGTCAAGAAAGCCCCGAGCATCAATAGGCAGTCGCTCTGTTCTACTGCCTGTCTGGCCTGCTCCTGGCTCACAGCCCCCTCGTAGACGCCGAGAAATAGAGGGTGGCTTTCGCACAGGGCCGATTTGCTCAAGGGGGTGGTGGCGAAGGGGATACCGGTGGCTTCGAGAAACTGCAGCAGCGACTGCTGCAGGCCGAAGCGTTGGATCTCGATGCCTGCGATCAGTACCGGTCGACGGGCGCTGGCAAGACGCTGGGTGGTCTCGTCAAGGGCCTCCCGCAGGGCGTCGGGGTCACTGGCCGGTGCCGAGGGTTGCGAATTGCCGTCGCAGCTGCAGAGTGTCTCGGTCAGGTCGCGGGGCAGTTCGATATATACTGGCCGTTTGTGGCGCACCGCAGCCGCCAGGACTCGGTCGATCTCGCAGCAGCCGTTATCAACGTCGATCAGGTCGGTTGCGGCTACGGTGAGATGGCGAAAGATGTTGAGCTGGGTGTCGAAATCACGCACTTTATGGTGCAGCAGCGGGTTACGATGACGCTCGTTGAGCCCCGGCGCCCCGCTGATGACCACCAAGGGCGATTTCTCGGCAAAGGCCTGGGCTGTGCTGTTGGCGATTTTCAGACCGCCGACGCAATAGGTGACGCAGACCACGCCAAGGCCACGCAGTCGGGCATAGGCGTCGGCAGCGAAGCCCGCCCCCTGTTCGTCGCAGGTGTTAATGAGTTGCAGGGGACTTTCTTCCAGCTGACGGTAGAAGTCGAGAATATAATCGCCAGGTACGCCGAAGACATGTTCGACGCCGAGGTCTATAAGGCGACGAATGAGATAGCCGCTGACGGTAGTTTTATCTTCCATGACACCTCCTGCCCGGGTTTTTACGTCGGGACGGTTGCTCTGGTCTATGGACGGAGCCAGAGTGGCTCCTGTTGTTCTTAGGATAGCAAGTTTTGCCGATCGATGTAAAAGCAGCGAAATTAACCAAGGATGGGGCAGGCTGATCGTCAGAGAAGAAGCTTAGGCTGAGAATTGGAAAGGGGACGGTACGAATCGCGCACAATAAGGACGTGGCGTTTATTAAGCGGTCAATCAAAGGGCGAGCTATCACTGGGCCGGACCGGCGGATCACCGGCAAGAACCGGCCCCGTGAACATTTGGATTCTAGTATGTTAGCGGCCGGGCAGCCGAGTCGAGGTCTGTTTTTGCAGCCGCTCTTTTTCTTCGGCATATACGATGCTGTATCGCGCCCAGGGCCGGGCTTTAAGGCGGGGGTAGCCAATAACTTCTTCGGTTCCTTCGCAGAGTCCGTATCCCTTGGTGTCGAACTTGGACAGAGCCCGGTCGACCTCTCGCAGCAGCTTGGCTTCCTTGTCCATAACCCGTAGCTGAACAGCTTGCAGCTGATTGATGGCAGCTTGGTCCAGTTCTTCTAGGTTGTCGTCCGGATTAAATTCCTTATCGCGGCAGCGCATAATGGCGATGGACTTGATCAGCCCCTGGCGCTTATCTTCCAGGAGCTGTTGCAATTCCTGCATTTGTTGCTCGTTCAAACCATTGATTTCTTTTGTTTTTGTTGCCATCCTTATCACCTCCGAGTCTAAACTTGATATGGCCAGCAGATTGAGCCTTAAATGTAGCATATTCGGCGGAGATTATTTGAAAATTTGTTACGATTTTCAGTAGCCCAAAGCCCTTTCAATCACGAGGAGCGCTATCATCGACCTGTTGTGAAGAGGTATTGACAGTTACTTCGCGGAGGTTGGAAAATGAAGGAGTGGGGTCCGGAACGACAACCGCATGAAAGAAGCGAGGCTGCTGTCCTAATGGTCGCGGTCTGCCGGAGGCCAAGATGAAAAATCTGTTGACGATGATTATGGTGTCTTTTGTCGCTGGGGTGTTGGCTGCCATGGTGACGGTGGTGCTGATGAGGCCTGGCGACAAACAAAAGGCGCCAGAAGAACTCATCAAGGATTACTATGCGGCGGAAACCCTGGTGATGGTCAGTCCGCACCACCTGCGCAAGGCGATCAGCAAAGGTAAAACCGCCGATTTTATCCTCGTTGACCTGCGCAGCCAGGCAGAATATCAACGGGCGCATATCGCTGGCGCGATCAATATTCCAGCCTACAAGGATCCGGATCACTCCGACTACGGGGCGGTGGAGCGTATTGTTGGCGCTTTTTCCACCTTGCCGCAGGATAAGGAGATCATCGTCTACTGTTACAGCGCCCCCTGCATGACCGGCCGCAAGGTCGGTAAAATGCTCACGGACCACGGCATCTACGTGCGCCACCTGGGTATCGGTTGGAACGAATGGCGTTATCACTGGCAGACCTGGAACCATGAACACGAATGGGACCAGACCAAAGTGGAGGGTTACATTCATCGCGGCGGGGATGCAGCTTCTGGGCAACAGGAAGACGGGAGCCCCTGCGGGCTGAACCAGCCTTTCGGTTGCTGACCAGAACAAGGACCTGGATAAATGAGAGGGCTTTGAATTTTGAGGACATCTATGCGTGCTACCAGCCGAAGACCTGGCCCAAGAGGTATTTGTCAAGATCGATCGTGAATTGCAAAACTTCAGGGGCGAGTCTCAGCTGTCCACCTGGATCTACCGGATTGCGACCAATACCGCGTTGGATAGACGGCGCAGTTCGGCTTTTAAACAGAAGAACCGGGAGCAGGCAGCCAGTGACTTTATTGAAAAAATGGCGGCAGTCAAAGGCGTCTGGAGCGGGGAGAAGCGATCCGAGGTTGATCAGCAGCTGATCCGGCAGGAAATGAATGACTGTATTCGCAAATATATCGATGAGCTTCCGGAGCAGTACAGGGCTGTTATTGTCCTTAGTGAGGTGGAAGGCTTTAAGAATCGGGAGATCGCCGAAATCCTGCAGATCAGCATCGCTGCGGTCAAAATCAGGCTGTATCGGGCACGGAAAAAACTGCAGGAAAAGTTGCAAAACCGGTGCAATTTCTATCGTGACGAACGGGGTGAGTTGGCCTGCGACCGAAAAACACAAACCTGAGCAAGCAGGCCTGTTTGGGCACGGCCGCTGTTATCGCGAGCGGATGGTCCTCATCATGAGCAAGCAGAGCAGGCCCATTACGACCATGGTTCCAGACAAGATAAGCCATATGATGCGGATTATTTCGGCATCCAGAAAATAGCCCAGCAAAAATGCGATGGTTCCCAGTATGATCGGCAACAGAGGACACCACCTGCATTTTTGCAGGCAGCTCTTCATCATCTCTTTCATCTCGCCGCCCTCCCATCCGTCCATATCGTACCTCCCTCACCGTTTCACCGCCGAGCGAGGGTTCGGCGGTGCCGCTGCCCCGTTGGTGCAAGATCAATCTGTATCCTTTTGCCGCCGGTTTCCGTCTATATGGTTAGAGCAAACAAAACCTATAGACAAGGAGTGACCTATGTTTGGGGCCGAAGGATTCGAACTCTGGTGGCTGTTTCCCTTGCTGCTGATCGTGCTCTGTTTCATCATGATGCGCGGCTGCAGCTGTTGCGCTGGCGGCGGCCGGGGTCGGGGTGACCGCTCCGGCTCGGCCCTGGAGATCCTGAACAAGCGCTACGCCCGCGGCGAGATCGATACCCGGGAATACGAGCGGCAGAAAAAGAACCTAACGCAAAGGGCGGAGTGACACCTGGGACCGGCTGCCATTTGCCAAGGACAGAAAGGAGGCAATTATCATGATGAGCCAGAACAAAGCACGCAAAGAGCAGGAAGAGGCAGCAAGGTCTTCGGAAAGCTGTTGCTGCAACCCGCAAAAAGCATCGGCAATGATGGCCGGATGTTGTGAAGAAACTGGCTGGGATTGCGGGTCCATGATGCAGGCGATGATGAAGGCCTGTGCCAGACAAGAAGATCAGGATGAAGCAGAGGAACCAGCTGAGCATCCCGCGTAATAAGCGTGCGGGAAGGGAAAGGAAGCGGTCATGAACAAGTCAGAGCAAGCTTTTACCGTTGTAGTGACACCCACGACCAACCGGTGCCCGATTGGGGAAACCATCGGCAACCGGAATATAGCTCAGGGCAGAATCCCGGTCCTGTCGTGCGAAGGGGCCTGCATTAGAGGGGAGATCGCCCGACTTGCAGCCAACCTGGTGGCCAAGGAAGAAGGATTCGCCCGCGGCTGTCACGGCGAACTCCTCTCGGTCCCCGATTCGGCCATGGCCCGCTGGATCAGGCAGGCCAAGCAGGTGGTCCTGATAGATGGCTGTTTTCTCCGCTGTCACGGCAGGATACTTGAAAACCTGCTCGGTAAGGAGCAGTTGCGGCAATTCGATGCCCTTGCCGTTTACAAAAAATATTCGGATGTATTCGACCTGGACGCTGTGCCGGAGGAAGAACGCCAGCAGGCGGCCAGGCAGGTGGCCGACCTGGTAATTGCGGTGCTGAAAAAGGAAGTTAGTGTCCCGTGCGGCTAGTCCCACCCGTTAAATCTGGCCCTTTTGCCCGCTGTTTGCATTGTGCTTCTTTGGCTTAACGCAGGCTAGGCCTGCATCGGCACGCCTTGACGGCAGCCAAAATGACTCAGGATTATATGGCGCTATTAACCGTAGGGGACACAAGCCGATAAGTCGGTTTGGGAATCTAAGACAGTGGCGCCGCTGGAAAACAGGCCGAGGCATTTGTCTCGGCCTGTTGGCGCTCCCTTCGGCCGTCAACGGTAACTGGAGATGTTGAAGTAGCCGAGTATTTCGGGCGCTTGCGGCCGGTCAGTGTGGATGCGAGCGAGGGTCAGCCGTGCCTCGGGGGTGGCCAGCGCCGCTAGCTCGACTTCGGTTACCGCCACCGCCCAGCCGTGTAGAAGTCAATGCGGTGATGTGAATTCGACCTCAGTGGCTCAGACTACCGGTTTTAGTCCAGCTGGCAGATTGTTGCCAACTTCGATCAGGGCGCGGGCGATCTGGCCGGGCTGATCGGGGGTGGGGTTGAGCACGATGATGCGTTTCTGATCTCTCTGCGACAGGCCGAAGAGATAGGTTTTGTCGTAATAATCGAGAATGGCGTGAGCCGCAGAGGAGATGTCGCCGTTGGCGATGGCCTGCAGAATGGCGCTGGTCTGCTCGCCCCCGAGCCGCTTACTGATATTTGTGACCGCGGTGGCCAGTTTTTCCGGCGCTTCGCTGCCGTAATCGGCGCACAGCCGTTTAACTCGCTGTTCCCTCGGCACGTCGATGCGCACCGCCGGGGCTTGGCGCATCTGTTGATAAAAGGCTTCGTTGACCACCGCCCGGCCGATGCGGCGACTTTCGTCTTCGACCCAAATCGGCTTGTCGGCCACCAAGGTTTGTAATTGGGCACTGATGTCGTTTTCGAACTGTTCTGTGGTTGGTTGCGCCAGGCCATCGATGGCGCCGAAGGCCGAACCGCGATGGTTGGCCAGGCCTTCCAGATCGAGCACCTGCTCACCCCGTCGACGCAGCATGTGCAACAGTTCCGTTTTGCCGCTGCCGGTCATGCCACCCAGAATCAGCAGCGGCCAGGGGGTGGCGAGGGTGGTCTGGACGTGGCGGCGATAGGCCTTGTAGCCACCCTGCAGAAGCGCCACCCGATAGCCCGCGGTATCCAAAAGCCAAGCCAGGGAAGAGCTGCGCATGCCGCCGCGCCAGCAATGAATCATAATCTCCCGACTGTCGGTGGTTTCCTTGACCCGGGCTATGTATTCGGTCAGGCGTGGTCCAACCATCTCCAGCCCCCGCAGTACAGCAGTCTCTTTTCCCTGGTCTTTGTACAGGATGCCAATCTCATGCCGTTCTTCATCGCTGAACAGCGGCAGATTATGGGCGCCGGGTATATGGGCTTTGGCGAATTCACCAGGGGTACGGGCGTCGAATACGGGGCAGCTTGCCGCACGCTGCAGAAAGGCTTCGGGGGTTAGTAGTCGCAGGCTCATGGTTATTTCGGTCCCTGGCCGTCGGGTTTCAACCCATCTAGCAAATCCTGAAGTTCTGCTCCGCTAAAGGGATAGCACTCCTTGCAGAATTCGCAGGTGACGCTGGTCGGTTCGTCTTGCTCGACCATCTCTTGCAGCTCTTCTCGGCCGAGGGATTTAAGCATGGAGAGGACCTGTGGGCGGCTGCAGGTGCAGCGAAACTCTAGCGGAGTTATCTCTGGAGTGCCGAGGGGGATGTCGGCAAAGAGTTGTTGCAGGATCTGCTCCGGTCCCTGGTCATTGCGGAGCAGGGTGGTCAGGGGGGGCAGCGCCACTAGACGCTCTTCAAGTAGAGCGATGAGGGCTTCATCGCCCTCGGGCATGGCCTGAATCAGCAGGCCGCCGGCGGCCGCGACCCGGCCCTCTTGCTCAAGATAGATGCCTAGGGCGACGGTGGACGGCACTTGCTCGGAGGTAGTCAGGTAGTAGGCCAGGTCCTCGGCGATTTCACTGGTGTAGAGCTGAACCATGCCGCGGTAGGGCTCCTTGAGACCGAGATCTTTCACCACATGCAGGAAGCCGGCGCGGCCGACGGCGGCCGGCACGTCAAAACCGTCGCTAGTGGGAGCAATGTCCGATATCGGCACTTTGACCGATCCCCGCAGCTGGCCGTGGGCATCAGTTTCAGCGTGCAGTTTCTGCAGCGGGCCGTTGCCTTCTATCATCAGCGCCAGCCGCTGGTTGCCTTTGAGCAGGCTGCCCATCACCGCCGCGCCGCTGACCAGCCGTCCAAGAGCGACGGTGGCTGTGGGGTCGGTGCCCTGGCGTTGACAGATGGCTTCGACCAGGTCGGTGGTGACGGCAATGGCGGCCCGCAGTGTACCGTCCTGAGTGGCGACGCGCAGCAAATGGTCCTTCATGGAGACTCCTTATCGGCGGGCTGATCGATCCCGTCAAGTGTGGCTTGTTCTGTAATTAAAATACGGTTATGATTGGGGGCGCTGGTGGTTCTTTAGCATGGCCCGAACTGGGCCGTATGCTACCCGAAGGGACCGCTTCTGACAAGGACCTATCCGATCGATTACGATTCATCATCTTCAATAGGGGGACGAATTCATGAAAATCATTTTGCCGGTAGCGGGTAAAGGCACCCGTCTGCGCCCGCATACCCATACCAAAGCCAAATCGCTGGTCCATGTGGCGGGAAAAACCGTTCTCGAACACATTGTTGAGCGGGTTCTGGCCATCGATGCCGAGGAACTGATTTTTATTACCGACGAAAACGGCAGCCAGATCGAGCGATTTATGGAACAGCACTTTCCCGAACTCAACTGCAGCTACATTGTGCAGAAAGAGCGGCTCGGGCCGGCCCATGCCGTGGCCCTGGCGGCGCCCCGTATCGTTGCCGGCGATGAAGTGCTGGTAGTTTTTAACGATACCATCTTCGTCACCGATCTGGCTAAAATCCCCGACCTGTGCGCCGATTGTGATGGCCTGATCTATTCCAAAGAAGTCGAAGATTTTCAGCGCTTCGGCGTCAATGTGGTCGAGCAGGGCTACATCGTCGATATGGTTGAGAAACCGGAAAACCCCATTTCCCGTCTGGCTCAGGTCGGCCTCTATTATCTTAAGGACGCTCAGAGTTTCATGGCCTATCTGGAACAGACCATCGCGGCCGGCGATACGGTTAAGGGTGAGTTCTATCTGCCGGCGGTCTTTATGCGCATGATTCACGACGGCATCAAGTTCTGCGCTCCGGAAATCGCGGCTTGGCTCGACTGCGGCAAACCGGAAACCCTGCTGGAGACCAACCGCTATCTGCTGACCGGTAATCAGGTCGGTTGCGCTGGCACGGTAGAAAATACGGTTATCATCGAGCCCGTGTCCATCGCTGCCGGAGCTACGGTGCGTGGCTCCATTATCGGTCCCAACGTATCGGTAGCCGCTGGCTGTCTCATTGAGGCCAGCATCGTCAAGGATTCGATCATTAATGCCGACTGCCGAGTGCAGAGCATGACCCTGACTGAAAGTATTCTTGGCGATGCGGTGCAGATGATCGGCAGTCCGCGGCGGATGAATATCGGTGATCATTCCCTGATTGAGATGCAATAACCGCCCCTATTCGGACCGTTGAAGGTCCTCGAAAGTGATGCGCTACAATGACTCTATTAAAGATTCTGCCTTATGTGCTGCCCCCGGTTCTAGGCGCGATAATCGGCTATGTAACCAACTACATCGCTATTCGCATGCTGTTTCGCCCCCTCAATCCGTGGCGGGTCTGCGGCCTGCGGGTGCCGCTGACGCCGGGAATCATTCCCTCCAAGCGGGGGGAGTTGGCCAAGTCCATGGGTGGTGTGGTCGGTTCCCATCTGCTGACCTCTAAGGATGTCGG
>LGVF01066768.1_pt1 | contig 15120 bp, 13 predicted proteins | sample 469901 | NCBI WGS metagenome assembly LGVF01 (sample SAMN03893561, study PRJNA290197) | marine sediment metagenome | material: sediment; isolation source: combined push core samples #3730, #5133, and #5579 collected at Hydrate Ridge | place: Pacific Ocean: Hydrate Ridge
GCGGACTCACTGACATCGAAACCGCAAAGCTGATTGTAGAGAATTGACTGAATCGCCTTAGTATTAGGTCGCTTCCCATCGTGTTTCCAGCGGGCTGCAACAAGCTTCCTGAATGCCAGAACAAGGAAAATCCCGGCACCGCAACTTGGGTCAAGAATTCGGGCATCTTTCTTCTCGGTGACACCTTCAAATGCGTCGTCCACAAGATAACGCGCAATGTTCTTAGGTGTATAGTACGCACTCGTTTGTTCTCTTTGTTAAGGGTCCCAAATTTTGCTGAAATTCTCATACACCTGACTAAGCACGCCAATGGGGATGTGGGCGAAGTCAAGATCAGCCCAATCGATCTGAAGTTGAAAGCCCTCTTCACCTACATGTTCCCATCCCTCCAGAATGGCTTGCAGATGGCGAAATAATTTACCATCTCTCTGTGCATTTGCCTGGCTGAATACGGCTGTATAGCTGCTACGATGAATTCCCCAAATGTGTTAACTGAAAAATGAAGGATGCTAAAAAATCCTTGACAAAAACCCTTCTTTAAATTAGATATGGCTAAATTAATTAGATATCTCAAACTCTTACAGGGATGTCTTACGGTTTTTCGCAAGTGTTAGGGCGGGAAAAAGTGAAGGCGTAACTCGGGTTGTGAAAGCAATCAGGTTACGCCTTTTTATTTTTGAGCGAGCCCTGTGGCCAATGGCGAATAAAGACAGGGATGTGTGTAATTCAAGAGTGTTGGTTGAGCGAACATATTAAAACCCCCTAACCCCCTTTAGAAAAGGGGGATTTAGGGGGATTTTTACCAACAGTCGTGAATTACACCCGACAGAGATGAAGGTTCCTGTGACCGGGGAGCTAAAGGAGAAATGCAATGAGCTTTCCTATTTAGCCACCTTGACCTTTGAGGCGCCTTGAACCTAAATGGACCGATGAAGAATAATATTACAACAAACGAGGTCATTTCAATTAAAGTTGTAGCTGAATACTTTCGCGTCTCAGTCCGCACAATCAGGAACTGGATGGGAAAAGATGAGAATTTCCCACGGGGATTTAAGAAGTACGGAACCCTGAGATTCAGGAAATCGGAAATTGAGGAGCATTGGGCAAAGAATTCAAGAAGGAGGCAGTGAAACAAAAAAGTGTGGGCATCTAACATTTTTTTGCAACCCAGAAAAATCTGGTGAAAACGTCGGAATCAATATCATGGGTAATCTACTGTTTACAAAGACCGACAAAACAATTGAGCGATTCAGGAATTTCCGAGATTCTCAATTTACAATTCCTTAAATCGGGTCGTCCGCTTCAGGTTTTATAAAGGAGGCTACGCGAAGATGAGAAGACCTGGTTTTGTGGCGATTTTTCTTGTTGGGTTTTTCTTTTGTATCAGCGGGACAGGGGCAGAGGAGAAAAGCGCTGATTTGCCGGTAATTGAAATGGAAAAAACGGTCGTTACTGAGACTGCGATTGATAAGAGACTACACGATGCCCCGGCGAGTATAACGATCATAACAAGAGAAGAGATCGAGGCAAGTTGCGCCAGGACTGTTGATCAGTTACTGCAGAGTACTGTGGGGGTCAATGTATGGAAACCACAGGGTGTTTTTGGCTCCGCCAGCCATGTACGCTTGAGGGGATTTTCCAATCCACGGGCCACACTATTTTTGCGCGATGGAATGCCCATCAATCGAATCGTTTGTGGAGGAGTCATACATAATGAGATACCTGTACATCTCATTGAACGTGTCGAGGTGGTGAGAGGCATTAATGCGTCTATGTATGGCACAAGTGCCATGGGAGGCGTCGTCAACATCATTACAAAAAAGCCGGAAAAAGGCATTTCTGCCGCTGTTGATGGCTCATACGGAACGCACAGTACGTGGACTTCTGATGAGTTTGTAAGCGCCCAATTGCATGATAAATTAAATCTGCAAATTAACCATAATTACTTTGATAGTGATGGGTATTTTGCCTGGGCGGATTCCTGGGTGCAGAAAAGACTCACGGCAATGACACAGAATCTTGCCTCATGGGGGCCTGTAAAGGGAAACTATCTCCAATCTCTTGAGAATCAAACCAGAGAAATGGATAGTGTGTTTGCCAAGTTGAAGTATGACATGACACCCTCTTCTAGGTTTAATCTTGTATATTCTTATTGGAGCAACGATAACGATATCGGGTATAAATACGGATACATTGACCAGGAAAGAAATAGAATAAGCATTGATTACAAAAGAAGAGGGGAAGTGGAAATCACCTCGAACCTCTTTTATCTGAAAGAAGAGATGGATTACAGCCAGCCCGTGCTTCCATCACCTGGTATGGACGCTGAACAGGGAAGACAGACGTGGCTGGTACAGGGAAACAAGAACGATATTCCGCTAAATGATTACGGCGGCATGCTCAGCATCAGTATGGGGCTGGGTCAGCGTCATGAATTGACCCTTGGAACGGAACATAGGCTGGGTGACGTGGAAAACGAAATGTATGATGGGATAACTTCTGAACGGATAAGACTTCTTCAGGCAAAATAGTATCGGGGGGGTGCATTTGTACAGGACGAAATCACTTTGGGGAAACTGATTGCGACTTTAAGCCTGAGATATGGTTACGTCAAGACCTACGATATTTTTGGTGAGGATAGATTTACCTATACGCCATATGAATATGAAACGCTTACGGATGAGCAACTTAACCCGAAACTTGGATTTCTGTACAGACCAAGTGATTTTACCGTCTTAAGGGCTTCATATGGGCGATCATCCACCTTTGCCCCACTTATGTATCTGCATTGGAAATTAATGACATATTTGATGAGGCCTGGCAGGACAATGAAATGCATGTGACACCCTGAAGAATGATTTTTGGAAGGATTAAGGTAAAATACTAAAGAAATATTTATTGGGAGGGGGAATAGATTATGAAGAAGACAATAATGAAGAATTCAATACTTCTCGTTTCGATTTTGTTATTAATAATGGCCGCAAGCGGTGTTGTATATGCTGATGATGTATTTACCTATGCCGATCAGGTAATCTCTATAAACCCGACGCCCATAACGTCCCTAATCATGCCCCGAGCATGAACATGAACTGGCTTAATAGTCCGCCTTGCCCTCCTCCCGGCCATTCGGAGCCTATGTATCCGGGCGAGCCTTTTACCAATCCTGATCGTTTAATAGCCGAGCCAGATGGGTGGGCTGTAGGATGGGGTCCTGGCGCCGGTTCCACCCCCTGGACAGGGACGACGAATGTGATAGTTAAAACGGCAGTGCCATTTACACATGATGGTATTATAGCTCCTTACGGAGAGCAGGTCGCGTATGACATCGGAAACCCTGATAATTATAACGTCTCAGGCACACGAGAAGGCCTCCTGGCAGGCATGGGTTACGATCTTGTGATCTATGGCCTGGGCTATGGTTTTGATACGGGCTTCGAGTCCCATGGTCAGGTAAAAGTCTGGGTCGCTGAAGAGCTTTCCGGCAATATAGATGATTGGACACTGGTATCGAGCTGGAGTGGTGACCCAAATGGCACCGAGGGCGTTGACTACTTCGAGAACCGGGACGGAACTTTAACAGACAGAACACCGTTTAACAACGGTGGCTTCAGCGCATGGGGGCACACCTATATGACTATTGACCTGGATAAGCCCAAAATTATTGATCCTGAAACCGGTGAGCTAAAGGATCTCCCTCCAATTACAGGCGAATACAACTACATTTGGTTTGAAGGCGGCGCGCTGCCGGAGGAACCTGGAACACATGGCAACGCAAATTTCCTCGACGCATTTGCGGCTCATTCTCTCTACGAGGAACCACCGGAACCTGAGGAAAACCACGCGCCAGAGGCTGATGCAGGAGTTGATCAAACGGTTTATCCGGGTGATACGGTGACTCTTGATGCATTGGGCGCTTCAGACACAGACGGCGACAAACTCCGCTGGGAATGGCGTCAGACTGACGGAACTGCTGTCACTTTGTCTAATGGCGGAGTGGTTTGGGCGGTAAATCGTAAGGCCTTTGAAAATGCCCGGGGAAGCAAAAGAAATGATTCCAACTGGAATCCGGATGCGGATTATAATGGCGATGGTGTTGTAGATTCTAAAGACTATGAGATCTTTATAGAAAAGATTAATCCGACATTCACAACGCCGGATGTCGGTCTGGAAGGAGAACGACTTGAGTTTGAAGTGACAGTGAGTGATGATGAATATTCGGATAAAGATGCGGTTACTATAGAAATCAGGTATAACATCTTTGCTGCATCCGTGTTTGCAACGTATGTTACAGATCAGAAAGGATGCGTATCAAGGAATCTGGGTGCTGCAGATGAAGGGGTAAATGCCCTTGGAGGGCCTGATTATGAATCCGGCGGTGATTGCTCGGGATGGACAGATACTACTGGCTACCTGATACTGAAATTTGAGGCGACAATTGCTGATGGCGAGGGTGATGACCTGATAATTTACCACTCTGACCAGGGCACAGCCGAGGTATCGGTCAGCTAGGATGGAGGGGTCTGGACATTCCCTGTCCCGCTTCCGGATGCCGCGGAAGGAGATGGCACAGTACATCAGGCATGTTATGATCTTGGTGAGCTTGGCGTTACATCCGCCTGCTATGTGAAAATCGAAAAAACCGGGGCGGCACAAGGCGTATTTATCGACGCCATCGAGGCCTTGCATGTAAGAGGAGCCCATGTGTATGCAGCATCTGTAAAAGATGAGAGCAACTGTGTATTGATGGGACAGTTTACCGCAGATAATGGACAGCATGCCCTGGGAGAGCCGGATGAAGATTATTCAGGATGGAATGGTATTGATATTGTCGGGCATTTAACACTTAATTTTGATCGGTCCCTTGCTGACGGCCAGGGTGATGACATGACGATATATTGGAATGGGTGGGGCAATGTCTCTGTTTCTGTGAGTGAAGATGGGAACACATGGATACTGGTTGGTGGCTCCCCGGAAGGCGATGACGTAGCGCGGCTGGTTTCTTATGACTTTGGAAATTTTGGCGTCACATCCGCTTGCTGTGTCAGAATCGACAAACAAACAGGGGGCATAGGCGTAATATACATTGATGCAATCAAAGGCCATTATGGAATTTCTGGCCCTGTTGACCCGGCAGGTAATGATCAGACGGTAAAGGAAGGAACGTCTGTCACTCTGGGCGCCGGTTCCAATCCTTCAACCGCCGACTATAGATGGGTGCAGATCGAAGATGGGTCGCCTTTGGTCATCCTTTCTGCTAACAATGCACCGAGCCCTCCATTTGTTGCCCCTTCGGTTCCTGCTGGTGAAGAGCTCACATTCCACCTCTATGTGGATGATAATGATTGCTCCTTTGAAACAAACGCAACAGTAATGGACAATGGCATTGCAGACATTACAGACGATGCGCAATTTACCTTTAACAATCCGGTATCAGGCAAAAACATGGGTATATCGTGCGATGGTGGGGACATAACCGACTATGACATTATTGACCCTGATATCGCATCCAGTGTGGACATGACAGACGGGCCAGAAGACCTGATCTACGGGCTGATATCACTCGAAGCACAGGTCGATGCCGGTGAAACCGCTGTTATGACAATCTATCTGCCGGAACCTGCCCCGGCAGGGTATAAATGGTATAAATATAATGATACGGACGGCTGGTTTGATTTTAGCCGTGATGTAATATCGGGTGGAACTGGCGATGGAGCTGAATTTAATGATGATAGAACACAGGTCACCCTTTATATCATCGATAATGGCAGTTATGATGATGACGAAATAGACGGTGTCGTAAGAGACCCTTCCGGGCTTGGGCAGCCGGCCGGCGCTGGAGAAAAGCCGGAAGTACCTGCGGGCGGCAGCGGAGGCGGCAGCGGGTGTTTTATTAGCACATGTGCATCCGAGAGTTCATTAGATGCCGCTAAAAGGAGCCAACGCCATGGTTTTCTTTCGCCGTATGGGAATTCGAATATCGAAACACGAAATTCGAAACAATACCAAATGACCAAAATCCAAATGACCAAAACGTTTTTATGGCGAAGACTATCCCCATGACGAGTTTCTTAGAATGTTTGGGGCTCCGGCAGAGCCGCTGGATCAACTATCATTTAGGGGGAGTTTTCAAGTAACCGGACAATTTCAAAAATTTCAGGAAAGGTACTGAGTATGAAAAAAACGACAGGTCTACTTCTTGCTTCTTTTATCCTGATAGCAGCAAGTAATATTTCCCACGCTGCTTCTATTTATGCAACAAAAGCAGGAGCAGGATGGTTTGATGTTGTTTATCAGGAGGTGCCTGTATGGGAGTGGGATGAAGAACAACAGCAGGTGGTGCTGACAGGGACTGTGGTTCATATAGATGAGACGGTGATCCAGGGACCGGATCAGGATTGGACCAGTACGGCTGACATTCATCCCGGTGTAATCAGTTACGACAATTTCCTTGGTCCGTCCGACAAATTTACATCAGGATGGGGAGGAGCTGCCTCCGGGGGGGGGGCATTATCCTTTGTTTTGATACGCCCTTTGTTGACGGCCAAGGCCCTGATATCCTGGTTGACGGCTTTGGCTATGGATTTAATATGCCATTTTCTGATGAGAGGGGCACAGTAAATGTGTATGTTGCAGATGCTTCCTACGATCCTGTCATAAGTGATGTTGATCCTCATACCGGCCTTGGGACCATAACCGGTGACGAAACAAAGTGGGTAAAGATCTCCGGCTGGGAAAGAACCGCCAATCCTGACCCCGGCAACCACGAGTACGGGTATGGTGATGTGTGGGTATCAGGGAACCCGGACTTCAATTACGACTCATTTCCCGGCGGCTATTGTGATCTGTTCTTATGTGATCTTGCTGGCGCAGGCATCCCTTCCGCGTCATATATAAAGTTCGAGATTGGAAACGGGGGGATGTATTGGAGCGAGCCTAAAGATGGCTGGGATACGACCGGCAGGGCTATATTTATTGATTCCGTAAAGACCCTTCATCACAGGCCGATCTCTGACGCAGGAGTGGATCAATATGTGAATGTGGATGTAAAGGTCACGCTGGACGCTTCGCTATCTGTAGATATTGACGAGAGCGATGAAATTATCTTTCAATGGCAACAGACCGCCGGAACTGAAGTTGCCCTTTCTGATGCGTCGGCGGAAAAGCCGACATTCACGGCAAATACTGTTGGGGTGCGCACATTTGAATTAACGGTGAGCGACGGGGTTTTCTCGGATACGGATACTGTGGATATACATATCAATCTCCCTGGAGCCAACCAGTCTCCTGAGGCTGATGCAGGTCCTGATCAAGAGGTAAATACCGGAGATACAGTAACCATGAATGCCTCAGAGTCTTCGGATCCGGAGGGCGATCCCTTGAGCTATTCGTGGGCGCAGACTGCCGGACCTCAGGCGGCGCTTTCTGGCGCAGACTCTGTTTGTCCTACATTTACAGCGCCCTATACCGGCTTGACGCTTACATTTGAATTGACTGTAAGCGATGGTGGGTTCACTGATCGGGATACTGTCATTATACATGTTAACCTGCCGCCGATCGCAGATGCAGGCAGAACAGAAGATGAGGCCACCGAGTGTCTGCTGTTCACGTTGGACGCGTCGCGCTCTTTGGACCCGGACGGCGATAACCTGAGCTATAAATGGATTCAGACTGCCGAGCCTCAGATAATATTATCTGATAACACAGCAAAAAAAGCAACATTCTTAACCCCGGAACTGCCTGGAGAAACACTTTCTTTTGAGCTTACTGTGAGCGACGGGAGCGGGCTGACCGATACGGACAGAGTTGATGCGCGAATCCGGAAGCTCTATATCATTGATACCCCGATCTATGCAACGTATGCGAGATATCAGACCGGCTCTAAATCGTGGAAAACCAAAGAACTGGACCTGGCTAAGCACGCCCTGAGTGCGCCGGATTATAAATTCGGAGGTGATTGTTCCGGCTGGGACAATATTAGAGGCAGGATGATCATGAAATTTGCCATGCCGATTGCAGACGGCGATGGTAAAGACCTGAGAATCTATTATTTTGGTTCAGGCCAGGCCGAGATATCTCTCAGCGGGGATGGTGAAACATGGGCAAGCCTGGGCGCGCTTCCGGCCGGTCCGGATGGAAGATGGAAACAGATAGATAAGCCTCGGCTACCTGCCCCTCGGCATAAACAGAGGTACTTACCTGAGTTGTGATTCATTTGATTTCAGCGATTTTCTTGAACTTGGTGAATTTGACGAATCAGGCGAATTTCGAGATGTGCGTATCCAGTATGTAAGGATTAACAAGAATGGCAAGGGGTACACATCCGGAAAATTTATTGATGCAGTCGAAGGGATGTTCGGCTTTCCCGGGGCTGTTAATCCGGCGGGCAAAGAGCGGATTGTGAAGGAAGGATCAGCGGTTATTCTGGGAATAGCGAATGCTGACGATGCCAATACATTATATGAATGGGTACAGGTCGAAAACGGCGCGCCGAGGGTAGTTCTTTCTGATGATAACGTGCAATGCCCCACATTTATAGCCCCTTCTGTAGATGGTGATGAGGTCACTCTCACATTCGAACTAACGCGAATCAATAAGGATGATTTTGGCGTGTCTTTAAACACGGTGAATATAACAGTGGTGGAAAACGGGATTACCGAATTTCCGGATGCCGATATCACCTTTTATAATGAATTGGCCGGGCACAATATGGGTATATCATGTGAAGTTGGCGACATAGTATCTTATGAAATATGGGGATCCTGATTATAAATTCTCCAAACATTTTATCGGGGATATGAATAACAGGCCGAAAAACCTGATATACGGGATCATATATTTTGATGTTCTGGTTCCTGCTGCGGGCGATACATGTGTTCTTACTTTTCATTTGCCTCAGGCAGCCCAATCAGATTACAGATGGTACAAATACAGCGAAAAGAATGGCTGGTGTGATTTCAGCCGAACCGGCGATGGTGACGGAGCTGAATTCAACGGTGGCAGAACGCAGGTCACCCTTTATATCAGCGACAATGGCAGTTATGATGATGACGAAAGACCAGGCGTCGTAAGAGACCCTTCAGGCCTGGGTATACCAGGGGAATGGCATGACGAAGGCGGCGCTTCCGGCGGATGTTTTATCAACACGTGCGCCGGCGCTGCTTCATTTTCCCCACTCGACCCCTGAACCCGATTTACATGATTCCCAGATGCCTTAGAACCTCTGCCATCTTGGGCTCCTTTTTGGCAAACTCTTTAAGGGCGTCTTCCAAATATGCGGTTCTTCTAATGGCTGGACTGAGTGCGGTGCGCCTATCCCAGATAACAAATCCTACCAGTGCAAACATCCCGGCTAAGATCACGTAGAGGAGACCTCGTAAATCATCAATACGGCGATTTATCTCACCGAAGCGGTCATTCAGTGCCTTTTGTCCTTTTTCCAACCTGATAAGGCGCTCGATAATTTCTTTCTCAGGAGAGACAGCTTCCGCCGGATGGGAGAAACTTCCTATCAGCAAAACCAAAAACATAAGCATAATCCATCTGTAACTCATCCTGACCTCCTCATATTCAGCAACAATGTGCCGAAGGGTTCATATAATCTTTATTTTAACCGTTCACGGTCCAGATGTCAATAAAAACCCTTTGGGTTCAGCCCTGACGCACGTGTTCCCCCTCACCCCTGCCCAACCCGAACCCTGAACCCCTGATACAATCAAAAAAGCAGGGCCGTTTTAAATATCGCATTCGCCGTCCCTGTCCAGGGGGTGGAACCGGCGCCAGGTCCCCATCCTACAGCCCACCCGTCTGGCTGGGCTATTAAACGATCAGGATTGGGAAAGGCTCGCCCGGGTACATAGGCTCCGAATGGCCGGGAGGAGGGCAAGGCGGACTATTGAGCCAGTTCATGTTCATGTTTGCTGAATGACTGGGGGCGCCCATAGGCGTCGGGTTCATGGTGATTACCTCATTGGCATAGGTATATGCCATTGCCATACCGCTTGTGGCTGCCACCAAAAATCAGGCAGCAACCAGAATCTTTAGTTTTTTCATTGTAACCTCCGATTTACTTCGTTGGTGTTAATGATGTTAATGAGTAATCTTCACTTCTCCTGATTTACTACTTCTTTTATTCCATCACCTCCTTTTTGAGCTTTCTCCTTACCCCTGCAAGACCGATTAGCCCGGAGCCCAGAAGCCATACAGCAGCAGGAACAGGAACTGGATTGCCGGTTACTTCGATGTTGTCTGCTCCGAAATATCCATAACTGTCAGAGTCCGCATAAAACCAGAACCCGACCTTGAAACTCGTTGCGCCTTCAAGGAAACCAGTTATGTCCCATGATGCGGCTTCATTTGTGTAATCCTCATCCGACCAGGAAGTCCATTCTCGAGAGGCGGTCCAGTCTTCCGCGTACAGGAGTATAGCCGCGTACTCATAGCAGCCGGAAGAATCTACTACTCCAACTCCGGTGGTCAGTGTAATATTCTCATAACCGCTTACGTTTATGCTGGGGCTCCAGAGCACGTCGTTCATGCCGCTCGAACTGTACCAGGCTTCGGCTCCCGCCGCATAACCGGTGTGGGGCGGCACGAGGTTTCCCCAGCCATCAGCCGCTTCCCAGCTCTCATCACCGTTGTAGTCTTCAATGGTCCACGTGTTAAAACCAGGGCCGCTGCCGTCAAAATCCTCCTGAAAAAGGATATCAGCACTTGCTGATCCTGTTAAACCAAACAAAAAAATCACTGCACCTAAAATCACCAAAAACTTTTTCATTTTTCTTCTCCTTTTCGAATTTCCCCAATTCCCGCCTCGCCTGAGCGCTCGCGATGGCGGGCAGGCCTCAATTCCTGAATTCCAAAATCCGATATGAGTGTAACCTTTTTGCATGCATTCTTTCTCATAGCGTAGCGCAGGGCTTAAGCTCTGCATCAAAATGGCAGAGCTTAAGCCCTGCACTACGAAAAAAGGTTACACTCATCCGATCTCAGTCAAACGGCGCGCTGGTGAACCAGCGCTGTTTAAATATCCCAAAGTCGGACGGGCCGACGGCTCCGTTCACATCAAAATCAGTGTCTGGGTTCCAGTCGGGATCACCCTGTGTGCTGAACCAGGCTGATTTAAACAGCCCGAAGTCAGAAGAACCTACTACCTCGTCATTATCCATGCCGCCTGTGACATAGATCTTGCCGTTTAACGCAACAGCCCGCATGAAACATGTAGCCACGGGCAGGGGTTCAACAGAGGCAAAGCTATTGTTACCGGGATGGAAACGTGTAACCACATCAAGGCACTCATCTGTTACTGTGGTGTAGTCGCCAATGATGTAAATCTTGCCGTCAAGTGGGGCAGACGTGAGATGCGAGCGGTGTTTCAGCATCCAATTGCCGTAAATCCGGTCCCAGGTATCGGCTTCCGGGATATACCACTCCCAGCTTCTCAACGAATGGTTGCCTCCGGCATAGCCGCCAAAGACATAGATCCTGCCGTTTAGGACCGTGGCTGTAGCGCTGTCCCGGGCAGTAAACGATTCGACGTTTTGTTCCCATATGCTGAATCTGTATTGCTTCCGATTGGATCTGTGTCCCGCAGAATCCTCTATCCAATAATAGTCTCCCGAGTATTTCGGTTTGGTTACCAGAATCTCGGTGTCACTCCAGCTCTGAATTGCCCCTTCGTGTGTGTTATCCGGATCATAAATATCATGAAAGAGGAACTTGCCGGGTTGGCCTCCGAAAAGGATACCTTCCACACTGATCTGGCGGTCGCCTACTTCTTCGAAGTGCATAATGAAGGGGCACAATTCGAGGTCAGGATCGGTGGCAAGGTCGAGATTCAGCCTGCCGTCTGTGGCCACAATACCGGACACGGACTCAATGATATCTATCCCAGACAGGATGCGGTCTATCCTCGTATGAATATCATCATCAGGATACAGGGCCGCAACCAGTGAGATCGCGCCTGTAACATGAGGCGCGGCCATGGAAGTGCCCTTTAAATAATCATAGGAACCCATGCCCGTGCCCTGGCCGATACCTACATTGTCGATATACACCCCATCACTGTTTCCGGTGGGCCAGGACTCCAACCTGAACCGGAACCTGAAGTTAGCGGGCCGGCTGGTTTCAGGAACAGGATATGAATACAGTTTCCAGCTCAGATCCTTTCCGTAAATCTCTCCCAGAGATGCCCAGGTTGCGCCGTCATCCGGAGAAATTTCAATGTAAAGGGTGTCGCGCGCGCCGCATGGAGCCTGGTCCGGCAGTATGTCATTCCACAGCCAGAACCCGATCATGAGATTACCAGTCTGTCCGGTCAGGTCAAAACATCTGCTTACCAGAGAAAAGTTGAATATGTCGCCGGGATTACCGGACTGGTAATTACTGCCGGGGCTGTCAGACCAGGAATTTGATCCATCATAAGGGTTTTCATTGGTAATATCCCATGGATCATCGGTTATTTCCATATCCCAGTTGTCATAGCCTGATTCCATGTCATCAAAAAAGAAGTCGAAAGGCCCGGGCTCGTAGCCGCCCCCGGGCACGGTGCTCAGGATATTTACTCCCGGCGCTACCAGGTCTGTAGCAGAGGCCCCAAAGCTGGAGAAGTAAGCAAGGTCGTCATTCTGATCGGTTGCGGCCACTGCAATGATGGACGGCAGATCAGCCGCAGCCGGGTAAAGCTTTTTGCCTCTGTCATTGTCAGAGGTGCTGTTTCCGCATGCGGCCACGAAAACTATGCCTGCGTCAGTCGCTGCAGAGATGGCAGCCTTCAATGATTCACTGTCTGAACTACTGCCCCAGGAGGCATTTATCACAACGACGTTTTCGCCCTGCTCTTTCATTGCAATCACGTACTCGATACATTCAATTGCTCCTGAGGTCGAACCTTTTCCCTTGCCGCTCAAGAACTTAAGCGCCATGATCCGGGTATTCCAGGCAACTCCTGTTACTCCTGTTTCATTGTTGCCCCGCGCAGCTACGGTGCCGGCCACGTGCGTGCCGTGACGGTTGTCATCATACGGGTCGCTGTCGTTATTATATGCATCGAGCCCGTAAATATCGTCCACATACCCGTTTGCATCGTCATCCTCACCCATGTCGCCTTCAGCCTCGGCCTGGTTTACCCACATGTTGTTCGCCAAGTCCGGGTGGCTGTAGTCAACACCCGTATCTATGACCGCAGCGATTACATCAGAAGAACCAGCCGAGCGCTCCCAGGCCTCGGGCGCGTCAATATCCGCATTCGGGATGCCGGTGGCGCCATTTACTTCCTGACCGGTGTTATTGAGGCCCCATAATTGATCAAAATATTCGTCGTCCGGCAATACCGCATTAATGTGCATGATATAATCCGGCTCTACCATTTCTACTTTCAGGCTTTTGCGAAAATGCTCGATCAGCTCTTCGGTGGTATGCGCCTGGGAACGGAAAAGAAGGCATTCCTTTCCGGTTTTTGCAGAAATGTTTTTAAACTTTTTGAAATTATCAAGAGATACCGGTTTGCCTTTTGCGGGCAATCCGTTAATAATCTCTTTCAAGTCACGGATAGCAGCGCCTTTTTTGAGTTTGATCAGGACACTACCCTCGACATGGCCGGCAGAATCGCGATTCACAGTTGGATGCTTTTTCAAATACTCAGCGCCCGCGGCCCACACTGGAGCGGCCGATGTCAGGACAATTCCCATCAGGACCATTCCCGTCAGAGCAAGGGCAATCACCACGGGTACGGCTGGATATTTTCCTTTCTTTAACACCATAATATCTCCTTAAGCTCTCAAAAAGTTCGGGTGGCTCCCCGCAACTGTGATTTCCTGTCATTGCGAGGAGTCACGCTGGTATTGGAATCAGCCAAAACGTTAGCGCATGGCTCGCTGGCGAATCCCGATCAGACCCAGCAGACCGCTTCCCAGCAGCCAGACGGCCGCAGGAATGGGCACTGCAGCCACATCCGCGCCCTCATGGCCGGTTATGTCAACCACCTGGTGATACGTAGGCATGGTATCACCGGGCTCGATATAACCGATGGTTGTGCGCCCTGGCAGGTCAATAAACCATACATCCGGGCTGCCATCGATGCTTGCGCCGGCAAGGAGTTCAAAGGTCACTGTAGCCAGTTGGGCGCTTCCGATCTCCGTAAGGGGATCATCCCATGTATAGCCGTTAAAATTATAACTTTCTCCGGGTGTCTCAAGCCACGGATCGGAAAACTGATCGAAACCCGTGGGAAAATCGTTGGTCCAGCCTACGAGAGAAAGTTCAGCGACATCAAAACCGATGCAAAAGGCATAGGCGTCACCAAACCCGACAGCCGGATCTGCCTCAAAATCAACTGTAAAGGTAATCTCCTCTCCAGGGAGAGCATCCAGTTCGCCTGTGGGATTAATCGAGATGGTTGCGGCTATGGCCGTACCGGCTCCAAAGGCCAGAAAAAGAAAAAGTATAAAAATGCTAAGCAGTTTTTTCATTTGTTGATTCTCCATATATCAGTTATCATTTGTCAGCCCGCCAAACAGACGGCGGACTTGCAGCGGCGGACCTTCAGCTTTGAGCTTTGAGCCTTCAGCTTTCCTTTAATACCAGGGATAGCTTGTAAACCATCTTGATTTAAAGATACCGAAATCGGCAGGCCCAACCGCAAGATCGAAGTTAAAGTCCGCATCCGGATTCCAGTTGCCATCACCTGGTGTGCTGAACCAGGCTGATTTAAACAGTCCGAAGTCAGAAGGCCCGACAACGCAATTATTATCAAGGTCGCAATCGCACGCATTGCCGCAGCCGTCGCCGTCTGTATCCTCATGGCCAGGATTTTCGGTCAATGCGCAGTTGTCCAGATGATCGAAAACACCGTCTCCTTCAGAATCATTGTTTTCAGCGCACATATAAAAATATTCCCAGCTCAGTGGAGCCACGGAATCCCAGTCTATCGTGAACCATTCTGTCAGTTCGATTTCATGGGGCTCAGCAGTATCCACTATAAACAGGACCTCTTCGCACGGGGAGTCCGGGTCGATCCCCTCGCAGTCAGGATGGCCGCTGCCGGGGATAATCTGAAGGTCTTCGCCAAACTTGATGATGTAGGCATCTTGAGAGCCCCCGCCGTAAGAGTATGAATAGCCGACG
>LGVF01167886.1_pt1 | contig 15103 bp, 24 predicted proteins | sample 469901 | NCBI WGS metagenome assembly LGVF01 (sample SAMN03893561, study PRJNA290197) | marine sediment metagenome | material: sediment; isolation source: combined push core samples #3730, #5133, and #5579 collected at Hydrate Ridge | place: Pacific Ocean: Hydrate Ridge
GAGCCATTTCCATCATCTGCTCTTGGTATACAACAATGCCAAAAGTATCCAAAGTGATATCACGATGAATATCACTAAGATATGTTGGTTCTTCTTCTCCAGTAACATATCTAATATATCGAGCAGTACCGCCGCTATTAAGAGCACCAGGACGAGCAAGAGCAGTAATTGCAGATATATCATTGAAGTTTCTGACCCCCATTTGTTTAACAATAAGTTGAAGAGCTTGCCCCTCGAACTGGAACACTCCGCTTAGTCTCATGCTATTGAATAGCTCGTATGTCTTTGGGTCATCAAGCGGAAGTTTAAAAAAGAAATCATACGGCTTGCCTATCTGGTCAGCTACACCCTCTAGTATAGAAAGAGTTCTCAATCCTAAGCAATCTATTTTCAATAGACCTAAGTGCTCTGCATCTTTCTTATCCATCTGTACAACTTCATCACGAGAGTTAGTAGAGCAATATAAGTTGAGTGGTAAAGTTGATACGAGGATTCCTGCGGCATGTTTTCCTGCGTGACTTGCATGTCCCTCGATGTGTTCGACCAAAGCCATTTTAGGATATTGTTTAATAAAATCTTTGCCTGGTTCTGTCGTCTCAAAGGTATCGGTGATACACATTGCTGCTCGGGCATCACCTGAGCTTCGTTCGATGATTGCACCTTTAACCCCATCTGTCTCGAAAGGTGGTATTCCAAGACCTTTAGCAAACTCTCCAATTGCTGATTTGGCTTTAAGTCTGTTGACGTTAGCGAGACACATAACTTTGTCTTTTCCGTATTTATGTTTAAGATACTTAACGACAATATCACGCTTGAAGTCGGGGAAGTCAATATCAATATCTGGTAAGTCAAATCGGTTGACATCGATGAATCTTTCAAATATGAGTTTGTGCTCAATTGGATCTACCTCTGTTATTCCCATAAGATAACAAACTAAGCTACCTGCAGAAGAGCCGCGTGCTGGCCCAACTAACATCTTCTTCTTGGCTTGCATTATCATATCGCCAACTATCAAAAAGTAATCAGTGTAATCTTTTTCTCTTATGAGGCTTATTTCATAAGCCAACCTTTCATCATACTCCTTAGTCCATTTCTTTACTTTGTCCATATCCATTGTTGCTAATAGATCATGGCTTCCGTTCCACTTTACCATTTCCGCTTCTGGTATCCTGACATCATCTATAGATTTAACTAACTCTATAGCCCTGCCCATAGCAGCTTTATTCTTATACTCTGCTAGCCATTCCTCTCTGCCCATTATATGCTGAGGATAAGAGCAGTCATCAAAGAAATAACTATACCCTGTGCCGTTCTTTCTAGCGCCACATAGAAGCTCGTAAGTCTCTCTGTCACTAGGCTTAGGAAAGTGGTTCTGATCTATAGCAATTAAGTCTGCAAACTCTGGAGCGGAATAGCCTTGTCCAAAAGCTTGGTAGTCAACATCGGCATGAACTTCATCTTTGTGACTAGCTATTATAATTACATTTTCTGATATCTCTAATATATCAGACTCGTTAAGTTTGGGAACATAATAGAACTGGTCATAGGCTTTTGAAACTAGACCATATATTTCTTGTAACCCTTTAGTATTCTTTGCTATAAATATCCAAGATGTATTGCAAACTCTTTGAACAGAGTCATCAGGCAGAACATGAAGCCTTACTCCGAAAACTGGCTTAAAGCCATGCTTATCTGCTTGTCTCTGTAATTGTACGTGACCAAACGTATTATTTAAATCAGCTATCCCAACGCAGCCATTTTCTACATAATTGCTTATATTCTTTATGTGTAGAAAAGAGCGCTTGAAACTGAACTCAGTCATAAGCGCTAGATGCATTATAGAATCGCTCCTGTTTTAACTAATTCTTTATAACAACGGAACATAGCTTCTACATCATTTCTAGCTCTGTGAGCAGGAAAGTCAGTTCCGAAAAAGTGGTCATGAAGTCTAGTCAAAGACATTCTACGCTGCTCTATGTGCATAGACTTCTCTACAGTACATACATGCTGTATTGGCCAAGGGAAGTTTAGTTGCTTATTGATACGAGCAAGCTCGAACAACATAAGGTTTCTATCGAATGCTAAGTTGTGAGCTACCATTCTATCTACGCCTACAAAGAACTCTGCTATCTCGCTGTACTTTTTAGTAAAGCTAGGAGCGCCAGCAATCATAGAATTATCAATGCCTGTGATTCTAGTTATCTCATCAGATAGCGGAATTGGCGGCTTTAAGAATGTATCTAGCTCATCAATCTTTTCAATAACGCCATCAGAGCGGTGAACTACTTTCATTACATATAGCTCAGCAATATATGGCTGCTTATCCATATCATTTGCTTTGGGCACTACTAAACCAGTGGTTTCAGTATCGAACAAATTAGCTATTATTTCTTTTTTCATGAGTTGTATTCCAATTGTTTAAGTAATTGTAAAAGGTGAATGGCTTTGTCAATATCTTGCTCACCATTCTTGAATTTGTAGCGACTGACATACTTCACAACAGCAGACTCTATGCCTCCCATATTGTTAGCATGGCAAAACTCTACAGGTTGAATTTTCATATCTCTATAGTGGTTTCCACCAACTTGCTCTTTGAGAGAATTTTTCTTAATTTTTAAAAGATCACTTTTTGTATCTTTAAGATTAAGAGCATTTGCATTCATACAGACCCCAGCATTTCGCTTTACGCTAACTGCTCTGTCATCCCAAATTTCTGTGAATTCTTTCCGCTTGATGTTAGTTATTTCTAGCTTTGGCAGCCCTGCTTCTTTTAGCCATGTTTCTATAAAAGGGATTGCTTCTTCATCATAAGCTCTTGCTGTAAATATTACAACTTTAGTGCCCATGTCAACAACACCTTTTACTAGCTCTAGCATCAAAGGAATTGGTGCGCCTATGTGATGGATGCCTCTCCATTTATCATAGTGAGCTAAAGTGCCATCTAAGTCAACTGCTATTACATGTGCCATTATTTACCCCTTAAAATATCGACTTGTTTTATATAATGAAGATACTGGTCAGTGCCCTCGTAATCGCTAGTTATCAAGCTATCAAGCTGCTTAGCCGCATCATGCTTTCTATCTTTTAAGAAAAGAGAAAGCCAAGGATAGACACTTATAACTTCATTATACATTAGCTCAATAACTTCTCTGAACTCTCCCTGTGTACGAGGGCTGGAGCGGGAAATCATCATATCGCTAAGTGTGCGGAGGTTATATTTGGCAACGATGTTAGTATGAATATTAGTAGGAAGAACACCGCGAGCATCTTCAACAGCCACACCAAGGTTAATAAGCTTGTCATAAGCCAATTGTATAGTATCCATCGTATCATTGTAAACACTGAGCTGCTCCTCTGTTTGGATAGTTGGACCAGTAAGATACTCGAAGCCTGATACATCTAGGATTCGCATAGTCTGTTGAGCATAGCTGCCCATACGGTTACGAACAAACTGGTGAGTAAAGGCACGAGTAACACCCTCTATCATAAATGTAAAGTCGATAAACTCCCAACTAGATTTAATAGTCTGGCTGATGTATTCGATTTGATCACGCATCTGCTCTCTGGTTAATTCGTCCCAGTCATCTAATCCACCAGCGGACATTTGTAATCTAGTATTCTTGGTAAAGCTCAAAAGTTTTGCAGCATCTTGAGTATGGCTGATTAATGTAACTTTCATAAGTTATACCCATTGCTTCTAATTAATTTATCCACTTGCTTAATGTCTTTAACTACATCATCCATAAGTAGTTGACGATGACATCCCCAGCGACCTAAGCTATACACGTTGTGATTTCTAGTAGCCCAGCCTATAAATTTTTTAACTTCGTCATTATCGCACTCGATTAGTTTGCCAAACTTTTGATAGCTTCTTTTTATCTCAATGGCTTCGTGGCAAGGAATCCCAAAGTGACTCTCTATAAACTTAGATAATTCAGTTACTATTCTTTCATCAGTAAGCTCATCAGGACTTTCGCAAAATTCCGCTATGACTGTCTTCCCTGTAATTGATAAGCGGTACAGAGGGAGCATATGAGACGGGTAGTATATAGTTTGATAAACATCTACATTATCCCAAAGGTCGAACTTGACAGTCCATATCTCTTTAGTCTTTAGCTCTGGCAATCCTTTGTACCCTAGAGCATTAGCAAGAGCAGCAACTGGCATAGTGCTTATAGTTATGATGGGCTTGCCTTCTAAGTCACTATGATTATTTATGAACTCTACTTTTCTATTGAATTCTATATTAACACCTTTAGAAAGTTTATTTACAAAGTCACTAGGTGCTATGTATCTTTCACAGTCATCTAAATTGCCTATAGAGCGAGCATTAGTTTGACCAGATACTTTACGAGAATAAAGATTGCTAATTAGCAAGCTAGGCTTCTGGTATTCGGCACCATCTAAGATAGCCATCTTCTGAACTTTTACTTTCTTAAAAGGAATGCCAGTAAGATCAGATACAGCGGAAGTTCTGAATCTCAAAAGCGCTTGATGGTTATTAGGTAAAGATGATTGCTTTTCTAATACTACTGGACATAGATGTCTAAAGTAGTGCGCGGCTAACAAACCGCTCATTCCTGCTCCAATTATTCGCATAATAGTATTCTCCACATTTCTTATATATCTAATATGAATAAAGCGCCAAAAGGCGCTTTATCGTTTAACAACTAATGCTTAAGCATTATGAATATCACTTACTAATTTCCAAATAGATAAGTAATGACTTTTGCTTTTCTTGACATTATCAGAAGTGGCTTCGTTATCACCATCACCATTGATGTAATCAGTAACTTCTTCTTTTGAAATGCCAGGATTAGCTTTTAGCAAATCGTAATACTTGCTTGCAAAGCTAGTGCGACCATTGCCTGTAGACTTCGCTTTGGCAAAGACATCAAGCTCATTTTTCTTACAGTAAGAGCGAATCAAAGCAGCAGCAGAACGTTCAGTTGAACCTTTCACAGCGTCTACCAAATCAGCAACAGCGCTATCAAATGACTCTTCGGTGTCGAACTCACGACCTTCAAGAGTATCTTCAACAGCTTTATTGCGATCTTCTTTAGAGATAGCGAAGCCAGCATCAATCATGAACTGGTTGTATAAACGAGTCACATTTTTGAAAGTTGCACCAGCAGAGATCATTTGCATTTTAGTATCATCTTCAGCTAGCTCTTCAGCTACGGCAGTGTCGAAAGATGCACGAATTGCTTCTTCTAAATTAACAGTTTCTTCTTGTTGTTCTAAATCTTGCTCAACTTGATCAGTCATGATATATCCTCAAAATAAATTAAAATAGTTAATCTAGTTAACTTAAACTAGACCTTAATTATATACTAGTTAATCGTTAAATAGTATCTTTTTTTATATCGTTTTAGTATAAACCTATTACTTTTTATAACTAAAATCTAGCGTTATTAACGGTGTAATACTTGCCTTTTTTCTGTACGAATATTTCTTTAGGCTTGTGGAACTTATCTGCTTGATTAATAAAATCTACTACGCTAATGCAAGGCAATCCTCCTCTGAAGCAAACCCAGTGATCAGCTTTGTGTTTCGCAAACCCTTTGTGTTCTACGCATACATATTCTGCTATCTTTCTTCCACCTACATCATACACCACCTTAGCCGTACTTGGCGCTCCAATTTTATTATTTGCTTCATAAGTAACATTGTGAACAGGAAGCCAGTGAGCTTTGCCATCGTCCATTATTGATACATTAGCAGCATTAGCGGAAAGCCCATGCTGGAACTTAAATTTGTGACCACAATCAGGACAAGTCTTTACAGATATTGAAACTATTGAATCACAATCAGGACAGGCTTTAGTTATTGGCTCGCCTCCACCCTCGCTTTTCTTTTTCTTTAATACAAGGACATCGTTAATTGGGCCAAGGCGCTGAGTATTCCCAGCAAAATCAAGAACAAGACAATTAGATTTGCCCTCTTCAATGCGACTGCCCCTGCCCAGGGTCTGTACGTGTAAAACTGGGCTGCTTGTTGGACGTAGTAAAGCAATGAGGTCAATCCCAGGATCATCAAAACCTGTAGTGAGAATATTAACGTTAACAACGCATCTGTACTTTCCATTTTTGAAGCCCTCCAGAGCTTTCTCTCTATCAATGCCTACTTCTTTCATTTTAGAATGAACAGGCGCAGTGGGTATTCCGTTTCTGATTAAAGTTTCCGCTATGTGCTCTGCATGATTAATATCAATAGCAAATATAAGCCACTTCTTTCTGCTTACTCCAGCTGCTAGTATCTCTTTTATTGCAGCATTTGTAACTTCTTCTCTGTCAAACTTATCAGCTAGTTGCTTCTCACTGAAGTCCCCACCTACTAAATTTATACCAGTTGTGTCCATTTCAAGCTTTGTTCTTTTAGTAGTAAGGTTACAAAGAAAGCCCTCTTTCACTAGCTGATTAAATTTATCTTTTGTACACCAGTCTAGTATAAGATCATCAAACAATGTGTCATCCATCTTTCCGAATATGTAGCCAGCACCTAGTCTGAAAGGAGTAGCTGTAAAGCCAACCCTTACATGCTTTCCAATACCTTTGAAAAATGAATCATACATAGTGCCTTCATTTGGATTCACCATATGTGCTTCATCTATTATAACAAGCCCAAAGTCTTTGAACAGCTCAGGCTTCCTGTAAACAGACTGTATTCCTGCTACTGTTATATCTCCAACCTCACGCTTGCCAACTCCAGCGGAATACAAAGACACTTTCTTACCAGTGTAGTTCTCAATAGATTTATAGTTTTGAGAAAGTATCTCTTTTACATGAGATAATATTACAACTTTAGTATCCCATTGCTTTGTTACAAACTTTATAAGGTCTGCTATGGCATAAGTTTTGCCACTACCAGTAGGCAGAGCTATTACAGGGTGCTTTCCTTTTGACTTCCTAAAGTAGTGAATGCAAGCAGGGGTTACTTCAGCTTGAAAGTGTCTTAGCTTTATCATCTAAACATATCCCCAAGGTGGTATGAATCACAACCTTTGTCTTGCTCATCAATAGTCAAAGTGGATAGAGTATTAGAGCAAGCCCATTCTCCATCAGGTAGCACATCTACAAACTTACAAGTTCTGCAATTAACAGCAGGGGCTTTCCCTTTGTGACAAACAGACCTGGCTTCGCAGAACTTGCACTCAAACCAAGCAGGTGTACCACTTCCTATCTTGGGCAATAAAGTTTCAGCCATTATGACTTCCGCTTGCTTTTGCTTTAGCTCTTTGAATCTCTCGTGATCCATTGGAATTATTTCAATATAGTATTCAGAGTCATTCTTGTTCTCTGCCATATACAGGCAATCATCTAAGTCAAGATAACCCATATAGGCAACAACTTGATCATAGTGCCCAGGCTTGCTTTCTTTTACTTTTTTCTTTTTTAGGTCTTTAAAGCTTTTGTCATTGTGAGTCTTAGCTTCAAACAATCTCTTGTCGCCTATCCTCCCATCAACGTGACCTTTCCAGTGACCTCCAACTCCAACAATTGAATCTTGGCACCCAGTTACCTCTATGCCCTGCTCAGCCAAAGCGGAAATCATTACAGGCTCTGCTCTATGCCCGAATTGAAAAAGTCTTTTAAGCCTTGTGCTATGCTCGCTAGTAAATGCCCAGTAGTGGTAATACTGTAAGAAGCGATGGCATGAATTGCCAACTTGGGAAAGACCAAGGTAAGGTCTTGGCATTGATGGCTCTAGCCTACTATTAAGCTCATGAATCAAAGGGTCGTTCTTAGGTATCATAACCATGCTAGTCTCCAATACATTTTGTTAAGTTTCTTGAAAGCCTACTAATCCAACTTTTAAGCTCAGTAGGAGATTTGTCTCCGAGCCTGTCTATATCAATTTGATTGATAGTGTAAGACAAAGGCTTTGTGTTTTTTAGTGGTTCATCAATACTAACTTGCTTTACTGAACCATCTATGCAATTTACTTTCATTATTTATCCTTGTTGATTACCTTAGACCAATGCTTTTTCTTTGTTACCTTTAAAGCAAACTTCATTTCTTCGATTTTTTCTTCTAAACTTTTTATTTCTTCTTCAAGTCTTTGTATCACTGGTTTTCTGTCAGAGTAATAACCTGTAAAACAATAAGAGTATGTGTCACGATAAACGTTACCTAGAGCTGCCCTAACTTCTTGTTCGGTAGCTGACCCGCTTAATATTTCGTACTCTACTTTTTGTTGACGATTTATTACTTCAACTGTTGTAGGGCTTAAAAAACCAAAGGTTATTTTCATTGTTTATTATCCTTGTTAATTTTATCAACGTAATCTTGTTTGTTTTCTCCTGAACGCATGAAGTATTTGTTAATCCAATAAGTAGTAGCAGTAGCAGCAGCAACAGCAACAGTAGCAGCATCAACAGTAGCATAAGCACGAGCATAAGCAGCATCATAAGCAGCATCAGAGTTAGCATCTAACTGCTCTTGTGTGTATTTATTTGGGTTAAGTTGATGGTCAATTATCATTAATATATGTTTGTTCATGATTGCGCCTCCAGCTCATCAACATAATCTTGCTTGTTCTCACCAGTAATTTCGAAGTATTTGTTAAGCCAGTAAGTAGCATAAGAAGCATAAGCAGCAGAATAAGCAGCAGCATAAGAAGCATCATAAGCAACATCAGTATAAGCAGCTTTAGCAGATTTACGATTATCTTCTAACTGCTCTTTTGTATACTTTCCAGGGTTTAGCTGATGGTCAATAACCATTAGTATGTGCGGGTTCATTATATTAACCTCCATTGTGTTGTCCTAAGCTCTATTAAACGCTATTACTTCAAAGTTGCCGTTAGGTCTAATTGATAGTAATTCCTGTTTAAACTTCTTACTCATATCATCAAAAACAAAAATGCTATCTGGAAATATTGAAGAGTAAGAGCCTATTGTTGACCGATAACAATAACCATTGCTTAAGTCTGTGCACTTTGCATACATGAAATAATTACGTTTAATCATTCTATTAACCTCCATTGTGTTGGTGATTTAGTTTTTTGTGTCAACATCAAAGCACAACTTCATAAACCTGCTTGCTGCTGCGTTAGCTATTCTGTGTGCATCTTCGTGGCTAACATCCATAGTTAACTCATCATATACAGACATAGCTACATTACAATGCCATGTATGAGCATAGCCACCTAACTCAGTGTCCTGCATAGCATCTTTTAAAATTCCCATGGCTTTTTCTATTCGTTTACTCATTCTATTAACCTCTATTGTGTTGGTAATTGAAAGCTACTTTATTTTTATATTTTGGCCGTCAAAACTTTCCGCTACAAAAGACCTTTCTTCGCATTTATTATTTACATAAGTAAAATATTCGCCAATCTCTGGCTTGAACATATCACCAGCAGTCGAAATATCATCTAACAACCTCCATAAAAATTTTATCTGTTCGTTTTTGTGTTTTATTTGTTCTGATTCAATCATTATATTAACCTCTATTGTGCTGTTTTCTAAGCCAGTAATTAAATTCAGCAGTCTCAACAGCAAGAACTACTTTACCATCTATAGGCTCTTTTCTTATCTGCTTACATGCATACTTGAATTCTTTATCAGTAGAGCGTGATTCAATAAGCTTTGCTAATCTTCTTATTCTGTGTGCTCTTACATCAATTGTAAGCTTTCTATTTATAGCATTGCAAAGAAGCATAGTAACTGTATCATCTTGCATTCTTGAGTAACTATCGTTCATTAGTATTCCTTGGTAATTAATTTCTCATAAGGTACTTGCACTACCTTAGAAGCAATCAACTATCTAGCCAAGCGGAGATTCATCTAAAGACTTGAAGCCTTTGATTTCATTCTTAGCTGGCCATTGAGCAGTCTCAGGCTTAACTGAAAGCTTTATAGCAAGAGGAATGTTGTGTAAATCTTCAGTGTCTTCCAACTCGCCCTCGAAGCCAACAGCTTCACAGATTGCTTTTAGATCACTTTGGGCAATTTTAACAGCAGTTTCATTTTTATTTACAATGTTCAAGTTAGTGTAAACTAAACGCTTTTCAAATTCGCCTTCAAGCACTTTAAAAGTAAGAGCAATATACTTGCCATCTTTAGCTTTTGTAGATTTAAGCTCAGATTTTGTAATTTCCGCTTCTTGCCAGCTAGCAGGAATAGGGTCAAACGAACTTGATTCAGCTTCTTCAGGGATAAAAACATTTGGTAATAATGCCATGGTACTAGTTTCCTATTTATTTAAGTTTAGGGTTGGTTTTTGCTTTCTTAATTTTAGCAAATAATTCAGTAAGATTGGGAACTTCTTCAATCGAACTAGCATATTCACCTTTGGGGTCAAGTGCTCCACTTCTATCCTTAGCAAAAGACTTTCTGCCAGGCTTTGTTTGTAGAAATGGAACGCCTTTACGGTCTATCTGCATGTGAAATAACTCATCAACTAGATAAGGCACTTGCTTGTTAAGTTGTTTGCCTGGTAAAAGCAAATCTTTACAAACAAAAGCTCCATCTTCATCAAATATATCATCTTCTTTACAGGTAAAGACTGTATTCTTGCCTTTGATATCACGAAATCTTTTAAGCATAGGTATCATAGCCTGAGCTAAAGCAGCATACGCTTGTCTTCCATCTTTGTGATCTGGAAGTATTTCAGTTATCAAAGCTTCTGCTATCTCTGAAAGAGAGTCTAAGCAGATTGTTTTGTACTTTTTATCATTCTTTAAGTATCTGTAAGCTGCGTCAAGATCATTTAGAGTTTTAATCTCTATGAAATCGCAGCTTACATCACTAATGGACAACAAGCCCTCCTCAGCGGAGATCAGTATTGGGCTTGGAGCGGTGGCACAAAGACGAGTTTTACCAACGCCTGGTCCACCATAAACTACACACTTAACACCATCGAATTCTATTTCAGAAGTGTTTTGTATTTTAATAGCCATTACAATTCCTCTATTTTAAGAGTAGGCATAGCAGGGGAAACAATTACACACTCATCAAGAGCTTCTTTTTCATCTAGCTCTAAAGAGTTATACTTTGACATGACTAGACTTGGCTTGTGAGCTATACAACTAAGTTCATCTTCGCTAAGTGTAGCGATATTTTCTTCTAAGCTAGCAGCATCAAGCTTGTAGCTAAATTTAAAAGAACCTTTGATTTTAAGATCATTAAACTCAGCCGTTTCGCTACCTGATATAGCACCAGGGAAAGCAGTTTCGAGAACTTCAATTCTAAGCTTTGCTTCTCTAGCTTTCCACTCAGCTAATTGCGCTTTAGCTTCTATATAATCGCTAATAAGAGTTCTGTTCTCAATCGTGTCTAACATAAGTATTCTCCAGTATTAAGGTTTAAATAAGTATTTTATTATACTATATATATAAGAGAGCTACTAATAACTAATTAGTATAAGTAACTCTCTTTTTATTATATTAATAGAACTTTTTAATGCCAGCCTCTAGTAAAAGGATAGGAAGCACACTGTCTTTAACTTTCGTNNTAGAAGCACAATGGCTTTAGCAAAGGGCTTATTTTATAGAACTTCACTAGCATAGGATGCTCTCTACTTCCTGCTAGTCTATATTCCCCAAAGGCTATGCCTTTATCTCTTAGTGTTTTAATCTTAGCATCACTAGCTAGTAATATAGTTTTATAAGACATCGTTGGTGTTATCCTTTTGTTAAGTATTCTGGTTAAAGTATTCTAAGTTTACCCGTTTATTATACGCTATATAAGGCTATACCGTTAGAACTTTATGTTATAAGCTTATAACTAAAAGGAATAAGACTTCGCCTTATATATAGGCTATACTAGATAGGCTTAAATTAATTTTAACAACTTAACCAATTGGGGTTTTAAATGAGTTATGATATAACATACTTTAAAGGCAGCCACAGGAATACAAAAGGGGGAGACTGTTGGTCTTTCGATGTATTTAAGGAACTAGCCGATGAGTTCAAAGTCTGTGCTAAAGGAGCTAAGCACTCGGCTTATGTTGTAAGAGGGGAGTTGGAGAATGGAGAACGTAAAGATGCTAACATGTCAGTTAGTAATCTTTTAGTTATTGATGGTGACGAGGGNNTATTAACCATTTCATTTATACCACGCACAGTCATTCCGCTTCAGTGAATAAGTTCAGAGTATTCATCGCTGCTACCACTTACAATAAGCAATCTCTCAAAGCTAATAACAAATCTATTCTAAAGTTATTGACTAGCAAAGATTGTAAAATCAAAAACGTTAAAGAAATGGGCGCTTGGTCTCAGCCTTGGTTTGTACCAACTAGAGATAATCCAGAAGATGGGCTGTTCGAGCATTATAGTTTTACAGATGGAAATGATTGGGAGTCAATACATGTCGAAGAGAACGAGACAGAAGCTGAGACGCAGACGTCAGAGAGCAGAGCGGAGGGTGGAGAGAGCCTTGATGAACTCTATGAAAATATCAGATCAGGAAAAGAGTATCACGAATCCCTTAGAACCATTAGCTATCAGTATATCAAAGATGGAATGTCCTCAGCTAATTGTAAAGCAATACTCAGAACTATGCTTGATGGGTCAAAAGATGCTGGAAGTGAAAGATGGAAAACTCGTTACAATGACATAGACAGGCTAGTAGATGGGGCTGTTGAGAGGAAAGATGGCGAAACCAAGTTTGGAGAAGCTCCAAAAGAGTATGTTCCATCTAATGTTCCAAAGTTTCCGCTTGGTGTCTTACGTTCTTTACCTGAGCCTTGGCCACAAATATATGATATGTATGAGAGTGTAGCTCGTGAGCCTATAGAAGCTCTGTTAGTTCCTACTGTATTAAGCAGCATGGCACACTTTCTTTGTAATAAATATCAGACTTTTGAGGAAAAGAATTTAAATCTGATGTTCTTAAACCTCGCACCGAGTAGTAGTGGTAAGGATGCTAACAGTACTAGCGTACTAAACGGCTTAAGCAAGAAGTTTAGAACTGGCGCTGTGAGTGATCCATTCGTTAGATTCAGTCAATACTACACTACTGTAACAAGTGATACTTCATTTATGGAGGCTTTTAAGGATAATGACTTCTTTTGGGTAGATACTGAGGTTACAAACTTCTTCAAGATGATGTCTAACAGCGGAGGTAACGCAAGTGTAAGTGGAGTTAGCACAAAGATTATAGAAGTTGGTAACGGTGTAGGTCTTTCCGCTAAGAAGAAAGCTGGAAAAGACAGTAATTCTGAGGGTATTCCTAACCCTAACTGCCAAATATTGTTCTATGCTCAGCCTGATACTATAAGTGAATACCTTAATATGGATATGATAGATAGTGGTTTATTTGGTAGACCTATAATGAGTATCAGCGATGTAGAAAGAAAGGGTAGACCTCGTATGTTTAACAACAGTAAAAGCAGGAGAATGACTGATGTTAAGCTAGATGAAGAGATTATGAAGTTCTGTATCCACCTTGGTGAGATATCAAAAGTAACAAATATCTTTATTCCTCACACTATAATACCTACAGATAATGAAATAGACTCGTTAGAAGAGTGGTATGGACGTGAAATGTGGCCATTAATGGAAGCTGATGAGGTTATGAACATAATTCTCAGGCGGATAGGCATACCGTTTGAACAAACTTGGTCTGTAATTATAGCTGTAATTAGAGAATGGGAACTGTTCAAGTATGGAAAAGTAGAGACTAAATCTATTGGTTGTGAGAAATTATTGCCGCTATTTGAATTCTGGAAAGATTGTAAGATATATGCAGTCAAGGAATTAGTCAATGATAACGTTGATCCGCTTGTTGAAGCCATAATTGGAGTCTGTAGAGATATCATGAATAAGAAGTGTCAACCAAGTAAAGTAGGTCATCGCAATGCCATTAAGGAGTCCAAGNNGAATAGGTCTAAGCTGCTTAAAAGTATAGAGTTAGGTCATATGGGTCTTAATGCAAAACTTAATATAACGATAGATGGCATGGTTAAAACTGGCACTCTCAGTAAAGTTAGGATTAAAAGTATGGAATGTGTAGCATTTCCGCTCTTGTGATCTTAGGTGAAATACCAACATAACAAGCCTACTAAAACTTTAGGCTTAAAAAGTATAAAAGAGTTAAGAGAGATAAGAGAGATAGAGAGAGATAACGTCTATCTCTTCTCTAGGCTATATAGGGCGTGGGTTAGAGCGATTTTAAGAGGAGAGATAGATACCCCACGCGCCCACGCCCGCCCACACCCCTTTTTAAATAACTATCTCTATATATATATATGTGTATAGGTATATATCTTAAGGGGTCTAGGAGAGATTTTATTTATCTCTTTGTATCTCTTATAGCTCTTATTAACGTTTTTCAGAGGAAAAAATCGAATGTATGAAATATACCTACCAGTGCCGCCTACTGTGAATAATTACTACGTGAAAACCAAACGAGGCGTATTTATTAGTCAAAAGGGACGCAAGTTCAGAGCGGAAGTTGAAGAAGCAGTCAATGAGCAGTTGCCTGGTGTTTACATAGATGATCGCATGTTAGTGGAAGTTGTCTTTTACTTCCCTGACAAACGCAAACGGGATCTGGGCAACTATGATAAAGCACTAATGGACGCACTTACAGAGTGTGGGCTTTGGGAAGATGATAGTTTGATTGATCAGCAGTTTTTCTATAGAGGAGAATTGCACAAGGGTGGATTGGTATTCTTGAGGATATCAGAAGCTGGCCCAATATTGAGAGTGGACCAGCGTTTGCCTGAAGACTAAGCAGGCTGATAGTTTCTCCATGTATTGTACATGGCTAGCATCTTGGGTATAACTTCGTCATCAGACAGAAAGAACTGTCTGGTGTCGCCTGCCCAACCACCTATAAAGTGATCCCCAAAATGCATATGAGTGGACTCATCAGTATCACCAACTTGTACATTAAGGTGCTCAGTACACCAGAATAAAAAATCCTGTATTTCTTTCTGTTCATTATGTTCCATTATCTTCTCCCTGCTTTAATTAACATAGTGTTGATAGTGCCCTCTTGACACTCAAGTTCATCTAACGCAGCTTCAGTGTCTAGGAAGTCTAGACTTTCAGCAATGCCCTCTAATTCAGCAATTAGATCTTTTACATCTTCTAGTAAACAGCTCATTATATTTGCCCCTTGATATATTCAATATGATGCTTAATGATTTCA
>LGVF01677499.1_pt1 | contig 15082 bp, 14 predicted proteins | sample 469901 | NCBI WGS metagenome assembly LGVF01 (sample SAMN03893561, study PRJNA290197) | marine sediment metagenome | material: sediment; isolation source: combined push core samples #3730, #5133, and #5579 collected at Hydrate Ridge | place: Pacific Ocean: Hydrate Ridge
TAATTAGCCTTAATCAACTTCCAGCACTAAAGGGTGCAATAAAGGATAGTACTACTAATATATTAAAAGATATTTTAAATAAAATTGATAATTTTGATACTACAGTAACTTTACTTGAAAATGCTATTGTAGAAAGCCCTCCAATGACCACAAAAGATGGTGGTTACATTAAAATGGGCTTTAACTCAGAGCTTGATGAACTCAAGAATGCCGGAATTGAAGGTAAAAACTGGATAGCAAGACTAGAAGCAGAAGAAAAGAAAGAAACAGGTATTAAGAACCTAAAAATTGGTTTTAATAGAGTTTTTGGATATTATATTGAAGTAACAAACTCTCAAAAAGATATGGTGCCGTTTAGATATCAACGAAAACAAACCCTAACAGGTGCCGAGCGTTTTATTACTGAGGAACTTAAAAACATTGAAGAGAAAATTTTGGGTAGTGAAGAAAAATCGCTTAAACTTGAACTTAAACTCTTTCAAAAAATAAGAGAAGAACTCTTAACTATTGTTTCAAAACTACAAAACACAGCAAAACAAATTGCAATGCTAGATAGTTTAACCTCTCTTGCAACAGTTGCAGTTAATAATAACTATGTTAAACCAGAAATTAACTCTGGAACCCACAAAATTGAAATTATTGAAGGGCGTCATCCGGTTATTGAGCAAATTTCAACTTCTGAGGCGTTTATAGCAAATGACACTAATTTAGACACTGATAGTAACAGAACAATGATTATAACTGGGCCTAATATGGCAGGTAAGAGTACCTACATGCGTCAAGTTGCAATAATTGTTTTAATGGCTCATCTTGGGTCTTTTGTGCCTGCTAAACGTGCAAAAATTAGCCTGACAGACAGGATTTTTACAAGAGTTGGTGCAACTGATGACCTTGCTAGTAACCAAAGTACTTTTATGGTGGAAATGGTAGAGGTTGCCAACATTTTACATAATGCCACTAATAAAAGCTTAATAATTTTAGACGAAATTGGTCGTGGAACTTCAACTTTTGATGGACTAAGCATTGCATGGAGTGTTATGGAATATGTTTCAAAACACTTAAATGCAAAAACCTTATTCTCAACTCACTATCACGAATTGACTGAGCTTGAAGGACTTTTAGAGGGCGTTAANNGTTTAACTCAGACATTATGTTCCTTCGTAAAATTGTAAGGGGTTCAGCTAATAAAAGTTTTGGTATTCATGTTGCAAGTCTTGCAGGACTTCCAACAGAGGTAACCACCAGAGCTAACCAAATTTTAAGAAGACTTGAAGAGAGCGATATTAATAATTCTAATATTACAAAACTAACTTCAAATTCAAAAAACGATGTTGTTAGCAAATATCAAACTGAAGTAATTAACCTACTAAAAGATAGTAACATTGAAAACTTAAGTCCACTAGAGGCTTTTGGAGTATTACAAAATTTAATTGAAAAAGTTAAAAAAGGATAAATTTTATGTCAAAAATAAATATTTTAGATGCTAGTGTTTTTAACCGCATTGCAGCAGGTGAAGTGGTTGAAAGACCAAAAAGTGTTGTAAAAGAGCTTGTAGAAAACTCGCTTGATGCGGGTGCTACTCAAATTAGAGTAGAAGTTTTTGCTGGTGGTAAGCAGCAGATTAAAGTAACCGATAACGGCTCGGGTATTGCGAGCTCTGATGCGGGAAAAGCTTTTTTACCACACGCTACAAGCAAAATAGAAAAAATTGAGGATCTTGAACTTATTGGAACTTTAGGTTTTAGAGGGGAAGCACTTGCTAGCATTGCAAGTGTTGCTCAGGTAGAACTAATCAGTAAACAAAAGAGTTCAGAAAGTGGTCAAGTGGTTAAAATAGAAGGTGGACAACTTCTAGAAAATAAACCAGTTGGCTGTCCTGATGGCACCGTTATTACAGTTAATAATTTGTTTTATAACGTACCGGCACGTCAAAAGTTTTTAAAAGGTGACAGACGCGAGGAAACTGAAATTACAAACCTTATGGCTCGTTTCATTTTAGCTAACCCTAAAGTGATTTTTATATATTTTGCAAACAAAAAGGAAGTTTATCGTTCAACTGGTAAAAACCTAGAAGAAGCTGTTTACACAGTTTATGGTAGGAAAACACTAGAAAATTTAATTCCATTTGAAAATACTGTTGGAGCTATTAAACTAAGTGGCTACATAGGTAAACCCAACTTTAGTAAAAGTAACCGTACTTATCAAACACTTATTATTAATGGTAGATACGTTGTAAACTCTGTTGTTAGTGCAGCGAGTTATGGCGCTTATCAAAACTACCTTATGAAGGGTAAATTCCCGTTTTTCATAATTAACATGACAATGCCACTTAACACACTAGATGTTAATGTGCATCCAAATAAACTTGATGTTAAATTTGAAAACTCTCAAACGATTTATGGCATAATTCATTCAACCTTGACTAACACGCTTCAAAATGCCAACAATATTTTAAAAGTTGAAACTAAAAATATAGAAAATAATAGCCAAGAAATTATTATTCCTACAACAACTTTTAGTCAAAATGAGGGTGCTAGTTTCAGTACTATGCAAACTGCTAAAGAACCTACAATCATTGACATAGAGTCAACTACTGAAGAAGAATTAAACGCAGGTAAAGAACAAGAAGCAATTGCAAAAAAGGCAAAGATTCTGTCAAGCTTTATGAGTGTTAACGAAGATAGTATTAAAGCGGGCACTTTAAAAGAAAGCACTAGCCCACTTACTAGTGCACTACATAGTGCTTTAAATGAGGCAAACAAACCTGCTAGTGAACAAACTTCAGCCTTTGATACAATTTTAGATGATAGTTCTAATTTACAATTTATAGGAAAAGTGTTTAACACATTTTTACTTATTGGAAAAGATACTAGTATGTTTATAATAGATCAGCATGCAGCACATGAAAGACTTTTGTATGACAGATTGGTACAACAAGTGAACAATGAGAACATTGTTGCACAGGGGTTACTAGTTCCTCACATTTTAAGTGTTAATCACTTAGAAGAAGCGTTTATTTTAGAAAACATAAAAAACATTAAAGCACTTGGTTTTGAAATTGAAAGCTTTGGTGGTTTGTCATTTAAAATTTCAAGTATACCCGCTGTTTTAAGTGGTATCAATATCGATTTATTCTTTAACGAAATTTTAAAAGATATGACTGCAATTAATAAAACCTCAGCAAGTGATTTAATTAAAGAGCGTTTAATGCAGGCTTCTTGTAAGTCAGCGGTCAGGGGCGGAGATAATTTAAATGAGCTTGAAGTAAAAACGCTATTTGACAAAATGAGGCAGAGCGGTATGACGCTACTTTGCCCACACGGCAGACCCGTTATTGTAGAAGTTACCAGAAAAGAAATGGATAAATGGTTTAAAAGGATTTTGTAATGCAAAAACTAAAAGTATTATTAATTGCAGGACCAACAGCAGTTGGTAAAAGTAGTTTAGCGCTTGAATGTGCTAAGCTTTTTAACGGCGAAATAATATCTTGTGATTCTGTTCAAGTATATAAACATTTAAACATAGGCTCGGCAAAACCAAGTGGTGCAGAACTAAGAGAAGTAAAACATCATTTAATTGATGAGATTGAAGCTACTGCCACTTTTAATGTAGATGACTTTAGAAATAAGACAAGTGAGCTTATTGAAAAAATAAATGAAGAAAATAAATTACCTATTGTTGTAGGTGGCACAGGTCTTTATATGAGGGCACTTTTATTCCCGTATACTCTAGGCAACGCCCCAAGAGATGAAGAGGTAAGGAAAAAATATGAAGAACTTGCAAGAGAAAATGGTAACCTTTATGTTTATAATTTATTAAAAGAAATTGACCCAGTTAGTTCGGGGGAACTTCATTTTAATGACCTGAAAAGGGTAATTCGTGCACTTGAGATTTTTGAGGTTAGTGGCAAGATAAAATCAGCTCATAAAACAACAAAATTAAATAGTGAATATGACTATACCTTAATTGCTTTAACAAGACAAAGACAAGATCTTTATGATATAATAAATAGTCGTGTTGATACTATGTTTGAGAAGGGTTTAGTAGAAGAAGTTACTGACCTTGTTAAAAACAAAGGTTTAACAAAAACTCATCAGAGTATGAGTGGAATTGGATACAGAGAATTTTTTGACTATTTTGATAGTAAAATTACTTTAGACGAACTTAAAGAAAATATAAAACAAAACTCAAGACGCTATGCAAAAAGACAAATTACATGGTTTAAAACTATGCCAAATGTAAAATGGTTTGAAACAGATGAGGGCACAAAAGAAGTGCTAACTTACTTAAAAACAATATATAACTAACAAAGGAAAAACTGATGTTTATAGCAAGCCAAATTATGGGTCTAATAGTAATTATATTAATTGCCATTGGCATGCAATTTAAAGACAAAACAAAATTATTGCTTTTTCAATCTATAGCAGCCTTTTTTAAAGTGTTTGCAATGGCATTTGTAGGTGGTTTTAGTGGTGCAATTAATCAAGTAGTAGGACTTATAAGAAAACTTTGGTTTTATAATAATTCTAGAATTAATAGAGTTAATAAAATAGCTTCATTAATAATATTTTCAGGTCTAGCAATAACTGTAGCAATAATTTTTTGGGAAGGATACATTAGTCTACTTCCTATGCTTTCAATTATTGGAGTAACTTATGCCTTTTGGCAAGATGACCCTTACATTTTAAGATGGGTGAGTTTAGTTGGTTGCCTAGGTTTTGGAGCATATAGTTTTATCACTGGAGCTTATACCAATGGAATTAGTGAAATTATAAGTATTATTGCAACTCTAATAAGCATATATAAATTATATAAACAAGATAAAAGGAGCACTTAATGTTACTTAGTCAAATATTTGGAATTATTGCATTAATCTTAGCAGTAATATCGGTTCAGTATATAGATAAAACTAAACTTCTGTTTTTACAAACCTTAACTAATGTATTTAAAATTTTATCACTGGCTTTTGTTGGTGGTTTAGGTGGGGCATACTCACAATTTGTAGGGCTACTAAGAAAAATGTGGTTTTACAAAAATTCTAAAAATCATAAAGAAAATGGATTGGCTTCATTAATATTTTTCTGCGCGCTTGTAGTTGTTGTAACAATATTTACTTGGGATGGCTACATCAGCCTACTTCCAATGTTCGGAATTATTTTTGGTACATATGGCATTTGGCAAGACGACCCTTTCATTTTAAGATATTTTACTTTAATTGGTGCAGCCTTCTTTACCGTATACGGTGTAATGGTGTTAGCATATACAAACGCTTTAAGTGAGCTATTTGAAGTGGTTTCTATTGGAATTAGCTTAATACGCTTTCGTTATATTGAAATTAATGGGCAGCCAAAAAGAAAGCACCCAACACAAATTGTAGAAAAACAAAAACCTAAAATTAATAAATAATACATAAAAAAAAACTGCCTTATCGGCAGTTTTTATTTTTTCATAATATTAAAGTTTTCTAATAAGCCCAACAACTTTACCTAAAATTTGAACATCATCTGCATAAATAGGTTCCATTGTATCGTTTTCTGGTTGTAGTCTAAACCTGCTAGCTTCTTTATAAAAAGTTTTAACAGTTGCTTCATCTTCTATCATTGCAACAACAATTTCACCGTTTCTGGCACTAGGGGTTTGCTGAACTATAATTTTATCACCATCATAAATTCCGGCATTAATCATACTTTCACCTTTAACCTTTAGCATAAATAAACCTTCCCCCGAGAACATACTGGTTGGCATATTATAAACTTCTTCATGGTTCTCTACAGCTAAAATAGGAGCTCCAGCAGTAACTGAACCCACCATAGGAATAGGATTAACCATATAATCAGCATTAAAGCTTGGCATATCAAATTTTGCTTTTTTAGGAAGTCCTAAAACCTCTAAAGCTCTATTTTTAGAAGGGTTTTTCTTAATTTTTCCTTCTTTTTCTAGTTTATTTAGGTAATAAGCAACAGTTGAAGTGCTTTTAACCTCCAAATAGCTAGCCATTTCCCTAACTGTAGGTGGGTAGCCATTATCATTAATAAAGTCACCAATAAACTTATATAATTTTATTAGATTTTCTTGCGATTTCTTCATATCTTTAACCTCACAAAGTAATTAATAACTAAAGATTATCACATTTTAGAACACTTGTCAAACATTTGTTCTACTTTTTTAGAACAAAAAAGCTAATAGTTTTGAATAAATTCGAGGCTCTAATTATTTTAACAAATGCTTATATTTATATAAAATAAAAAATTGCTTGAGGTAAGGTCAAGGCTCGCCAAGTGTTGTCTGAGCAGGAGCTTATAATAAGTGACTGTTCAGCAACGCTTGGCAATAACGATGAGATTACCCAAGCAATTTTTTATTTTCGAAGTTTGACTTTATTAGCAGCATCCCGCCTGATATCTTCACTAATTGCTGCATAATGCTTTTTAGTAGTGTTAACATCCTTATGTCCAAGAACATCTGCCACTATGTAAATATCTTTTGTCTCTCTATAAAGATTGGTACCATAGGTGCTTCTAAGTTTATGTGGGGTAATGGGTTTTAGTGGTGAAGCTATAGCTGAGTATTTTTTAACCAGTTTTTCGACTGTTCTAACGCCAATACGCTTTTTTTGAAGGCTTAAAAATAGTGCATTCTGGTCTTCTGGTAGGTCTTTAATTTTTTTTCTTTCATTCATATATATGGCCAGTGCATCCTTAACTTCATCGTTAAAGTATAAAATAACACGGTTTCCACCTTTTCTTGTTACGGTAAAGGCGTTATTGTCAAAATCAACATCATTCATGTCAATTCCAACACACTCCGATATACGAATTCCTGTGCCTAAAAACAAGCTTAGCATTGCAAAATCTCTTTTTTTGGTGTGTTTATGAAAACCACGCTGATGTTTGGTCAAATTAAGCCCGCTTTCTGCCTGATTTAAGAGTTTTACAACCTCATCAACTTCTAGTCTTACAATTTCTTTGTCATGAATTTTAGGCAAGTCTACCTTTGTAGCAACGTTTGCTTCAATCTTCTCTTTTCTGAAATAATATTTTAAAAATGAGCGAATCGTAGATAGTTTTCTTGCTTTGCTTTTTTGAGAGTTTGTATAAGTTCTACCATTATATTCATAATAGTTTAAATGATTTAAAAATATTTCAAGATGCAGGGCAGTTAGTTTATTTAAATCGTTAACTAAAAGCTCTGAAAATTTCTTACTTTCAAACTCTGGCATTTCTTCAGTTAAAAAAGTAAAGAATATTTTAAGGTCCTGAGCGTAACCAAGTCTGGTAAGTGGTGTGGTAGTTCCCTCAATGCCTAGAAAAAATTCGGTAGCGAAAAAGGGAAGTACTGTTAGTACTTTTTTAAGTTTTATATTGGTATTTTTATTTCTTTCATTAAAATAAGATTCTTGACCCATAAAATTACCTCTAATTCATTATAACAATTTTGCGAATAGTTGCAAAACGATTTATACACAATGCCTTGTTTATTTGACATTGATACTAAAAGTAAATTATACTTATTTTAACTGAGTAGGAGATAAATATGGCAATAAAAAAAGAAGTTATAAACAAAATTACAAAAGACTTAAGTGAAGATAAAATTGATCCTGGTTTTTATAATCATATAGAAACAATTCTGTCAAATGCTTTATCTGATGTTGCAAATTTAAACAACATAGATGAGACTAGCTTAAATTTTTTTATGGCAGGAGATCATGTACTAGATTCTAACCTGAAGGCAAATTCACCTCTTGTTGTTTTTGTTAGCTTGAGATCCGACAAAAATAAAATTTTAGCTTTTGAAGCAAGTGAACGTATGAATAAACGTTCAAAAGTTTATGCTCAGTTAGCCACAAAAGGTGTGTTAACCGATAAGGCACTAGCAGAAAAACTTTTTGCTGGTTTAATGAAGCAATTTAACGCTGATAGTAAAGGTTTTATTACTGATAACATCATTATATTAAATGTACAAGGCTTAATAAAATTAAAAGTTATTGTAGGTTATAATTATGAAGGTAATTTCGAGTATAACTACCTTGGCGAGAACTTTTGCGAAGATCATTTACAAATTATTAAAGCTTTTGATAAAAAGGAAAGAAATGCCAAGCATTTTATTGATATGGCAAGAATAATTAAATCTATTGAATTAGAACTTTTAAAACTGGATAAAACACAGATAAAGACTTTTGATAAACTTTATTTTGTTGAACATCTTCTTTTTAACGTTCCAGATGAATTATTTGAAACAGAAGAATTTTATGATAGTTTTATTAAAATTTTAAATTATTTAAAAAATGTAAACTTAAAAGACTTTAAATTTGCAGGAAGTGGTGAGTTTATGTTCACTGACAAAATAAAAAATGCTTACTATAACGCATTGGAAACTAATTGTTTAATTAAAATGTTAGAGTATTTCTACGAAAACTTTTACAGATTGTATTAAAAAATGGGCTTAGCCCATTTTTTTTTATCTTGAATAGCTGTTTTCTTCATAACCCTCAAATTCTTCTTTTAATTTTACTATTTTATCTTTTATATTTTCATAATAGTTAGGTAAGTCTAAAATTTCAATCTTATCAGGGGACACGTCAAAATCGATTGCAGTTACCGGATGAGGTACCAAAGTTTTATCTGTAATAAGGTGAGTATTGTCACTCATGGCATAATCAAACTTTTTATAAAGCATTTTCCCAGCAACACTTTTCTCAATATCAGCATTTTCAAAACTCTTGTAAACTTCCATAAGTTTATCATAATTTGGGGTAGCAAGCCTTTCTATAAACACATCTGATTGTGTATTTTTGTTTTTAAGCTTATTTGAAAGCAGCGCAACTTGTGGTGCTTGTTCTTGTTTTACATATTTATTAATAAGAGAGTTAAAAAACTTCACTAAAATTACTTTTTCTTCCATTGTAGCTTTTTTAAAATTTCCTAAAATATTATCTCTTTCTTTGTACATAGCTGATAGGTCTTTATTAATAAAAGGATAACTATCGAACAGGAAACAAACCCATTCAGGTGATTTAAAAGAGTAAGCTATAGCAGTCTCAGCCTCGTTTGTGGCAAAAACCTTATAAGTGCTACTCTTAGCCCAGTTTCTACTAAAACTAGGAAGTTTTACATCATATTTTTCGATAATATCAAATATTTTTTCAAATTTAATATATTCATCATTTCTATTATCAGTTAAAAAACCGTTCTCTAAAATACTTTCTTTATTGGCACTACTAAACCCATGAAAATTAAAACCATTTTCAATTGCTTTGTTATGTAGAGTTTTGTAAATGTTTTCATCAGTCACAGCTTTACCAGTCTCTAATAGGCGAGCTTTGATGTTTTCTGTAACTAATTTTTTTAAAGGAGTAGTGTTTTTGTAAGCCTCAAAAATTAACGATAAGTTATCATTAGAATTTTTATAGTCGCGCGTCATAATAAAAAAGTCTACAATGTCACCATTAATCTTAGAATAATATTTATTAAAATCAACTCTAACATTTGCCTCAAATTGTTCGTTTAGCGTGTACACTGAAGTATCAATATTATGAAATTTGTCATAATAGCCTATAACATAATCCTTTTTATCAAGAGGGCTATGTTTATCAAACAAAGTTTTATAATGTTTGCTACTTAAAACTCTTTCTAAATATTTAATAAGTTGATTTTCTTTCACATTACAATTTAACATAAAACTTCCTTTTTTTNNNNTATTTAATTTATATAATACTACGCAAAAAAAGGTGACACACATAGGAAGTGTTTTTAAAACAATTAATGAATAATAAGTCGTTCATAATTTAAAAAACAAACTTAAATCATAAAAAATACCAAAAACCATTAATCAATATAAATAGGTTTTTGATATAATTTAATATAAGATGTAATAATATAGGCTAAACTATTCGTAAAAGCTGTGTTTTGCGAATAGTTTAGACCTGCTCATATTCACTATAAGTACACTACACTGCTCTATTTTAATATAGTGCACTTATTTTTACTGTTATGTTACACTGCTGAAAAATGGTGTTTCCTATTGTTTTGTGTGTTAAAAAAACCCCTCCCTTTTAACAGAAGCGGGTATATTGTCTTTACTTATAAGTTATTAAGTTTGTAAGAGCTTGTCTATAATAACTTTTATCTACACTATTATTAGTTGTTATTGTTGTTTTTAAATAAATTATGAGGCTTGGGGTTGACTATTAAATATGTATACTCTATACTAAGTAAAGAAAATATAAATCCACCTCTAATTTTTAAAGGTACCGATTTCATTTTTTCATTAAAAATATAGGAGGTACTCACCGTGGAAGATAAAACACTAAACTGTGTTGATTGTCAACAAGAATTCATTTTCACTTCTGGCGAACAAGAATTTTATGCTGAAAAAGGTTTCGAAAACGAACCTAAAAGATGTCCAGATTGTAGAAGAGCAAAAAAAGCTCAAAGAAACAATAGATAATACGTGTTATTAAAACATTAATTATAAACTTAGCTGTGCAAATTGCACAGCTTTTTTTTGCATCTTATATTTTTGACAGCAACTTTGTGTTTATTAAGTTTTTAAGGCTTACCTGTAAATAGTCTAAGCAGGAAATTACTACCCTGAAGCAGTTCTCTTTGCTTTTTGTAGTTTGGAATAATACTCTTAACCACATCCCAAAACTGTTTACTATGGTTAAACTGCAAAATATGCGCAAGTTCATGTATTATTATGTAATCTATAAGTTTAGGCGTTAACATTACCATTTTAAAGTTAAAACTAAGGTTATTATCAGCATCACAACTGCCCCATTTGGCTTTAGATGCCACTATCTTAACACTATCGAAGTCAAGTGCCATAAGCTCGGCAAAATAGTCCAGGCGGTCCAGTATAATGTCTTCTGCCAGTAGGTTTAACCAGTTTTTAAGTGTTTTTTGCACTTTTTCTGGTTTTACAGAGGCAGGAATACATAAAAAACCACCCTCTAGACTCACTTTTTTAATACCTTTAACTCTAACTACGCTATAAAGCTTGCCTAAAAATAAAACTTGTTCATAATTTAAAATTTTTTCGTTAGCTTTTAAAATGTTTATGATGTGACCTTGTTTTTGTTTTATCCACTTTTCCTTTTTAATCAAAAAGTTATATACTTCATTGATGGGCATTTTCTCCGGTGCGCGAACTATTAGTTCACCTTCTTGGTTTATGGTTAAACTAAGTGTTTTTCTTCTTGTTTTAATGAGAACATCTGGCTTAATCAAAACTTTCCACCCCTCTTTTTTACTCTTTAGCAATATTACCCCTAAATTGGCTATTTGTCAATTGATATAGTGCTTATAACTCTTATGCATAGTACTAAAGTTTTTAGTTTGCATAGTATTAACTTGACTTTTTTTTAATAATTTTGTAATATTAAATTAGATTAACAAAATTTTTGGGGTTTTTTATGAAAAAAAGCATAGCAACTGGAGCCAAAAGAGGTTCAGTAGGCATATTAATTTTAAAGTCTTTAAGGACTGGCGATAAATATGGTTACGAAATTATAAAAGAAATTGAAGAAAAAAGCGATGGTGAATACATATTAAAACAACCTAGCTTGTACAGTAGTTTAAAAAGAATGGAAACTGCTGGTCTTGTTACGTCTTACTGGGAGGACTCAGATATTGGTGGCAGAAGACATTATTACAACATATCACCTACTGGTCTTGAAAAGCTGAGTAAAGCTAAGTTTGAATGGCCAGAGAATAAACAGTTTATGGAAGATTTGTTTAAAGAAGCTGATAATAAGCTAAAAGAAGAGGCTAAAGAAGCTTTAACTCAAACGGCTCAGCATATGAATGATATAAAAAAAGAAAAACAACTTGAAGAAAAACAGCTTGAAGAAAGCTTAGAAGCCAAAAAGCCAGTAATTGCAGTGGACGCTCAACCAGTAAGTGCAGAAAAAGGCTTTGTACTACCTACTGTAAGTCCCCTTCAGCAAGATTTGTTTTCTTTAGCTGACCAAAAAGAAGCTATAGAAACTTTAGAAAAAGCACAGGAAACTACAAAAGAGGAAACACCTGAAATAACTCTTAAAAAAATTATTGAAATTGAAGAGAATATTGAAGAACAAGTAGTTGAACCTACAAAAGAGGCAGCCGAGGCACCTAATAATGCTATAAAAGAAGATGAAAAACTAAAAACTGAAAAATATGCTAGCACCCCTAGTACATATGTACAAGTGCCAATGTTTGAGGGTCAGCCTACTGTAGCCCTAAGCGGGATTACAGCTGAAACTACTCAGGAAGAGACTGTAAAAACAAGCAAAGAGGACATTAAACACATAAGAAAACTAGCAACTGAAACTGATTTTAAAAATTTAACTAAAAATTTAACTCGTAATTCTAGTTTTTTAAACAAAGAAGATGACTATAAACCCTCATTTAACTATAAAACTGATACTGATTTTGAAAAATCTGATACTTTATATGGAAGATATGAAGTTAAAGAGGAGTTTGCTACTTCCCCAAACGAATCTCCATCTATTGGTAATCAAAAAGGTTATAATAACTTAGGAATAGACGAAGATGAAAAAGAACCAGTAAAGGAAGAAAACCTAATTAACTATAATGAAGAAGTAAAACCTCAGGTGGTTGAGTTTAAAAAACCTAATAAAGTTAAACCTGTGGAGAAAAAACAAGTTGAAACCGATAATATAAACTATAAAGAGATTTTAGGAGAGTTATTTACCGATAGTGAAAATGGTGAAACGTTAGCGAGTAGCGGTTCTAGACTTAGAAGAATTGATGTTAGTAAGAATGTAAATGTTACACTAAACAGAAATATGGCTAGCAAAAAACCTTCTCCAAATGACGAATATAAAGCTCCAAGTGAGCCAGTTTATAAATACACTCCAGTTGGTCAAGAAGTTTATGTGGACAACAGCGTACAAGAGAGTGAACCAGAAATACTTGAACCCCTACAAGAAGATGATTATTCTCCCCCGATCTTCTCAAGTTATGATAAACCAAGAATAAACAACCTAAATAATAACATGTTAGACGATACTTATTCAAATTCTGTACTAGAGGATACTTACCTTGAAGGCATAAAACTAAGAGTACACAAAAAAGAAAGCCGTGCACCCCTATTTGCCACAAGTTATGTTTCAATTAATAGAGTTAAAATGGCTGAGAGCACTGTACTATTTTTATTTATGTTTATTCAAATTTTAGCTGTTTACATTGCACTAAGCAATAGTGCACTACTAAAAAATATTGACAACTATATTTTTATGAGCGCCCTAGCAGTTAGCATTTTACCAACTGTTACAAGTGCCTTTGGCTACTTATTCAACCCAAATAAAAAAGAGGAAATACACTATAATTTAGGCTCTAAACTTACAAACAATTTTATTGTTATGCTAATAATCTTTGTAGTTATTTATGCGCTTAATATGATGCTTGGCATGAATAGCCCTAAGCTTTATATGGACTACATTGTAACGTGGTTATTACCAGCAGTTTTAAGTACCAATCTACTTTTAATTCCAGTTGTAAAATATGTGTTATTAAAACGTAAAAACTATTACTTATAATAATAAAAAAAGTCACTAACTATTAGTGACTTTTTTTTCTAATTTACTAGCCTTTTTCTCAAGGCTTTTTTTCTTTTTTTGTAATGATTTATTTGCAAAATAGTTCTCAATTTTGCCATGATTTTTATAAGTATAAATAAATAGATATGCAACAAATGCAAGTAATATTGGCCAAACTACCAGTCCCCAACCAGAATAAGGTATTAAATTTCCACCTGCTAAAAAGCAAAATGCAACAATACTAATTGGTCTAACAAACAGCACTGCTTTAATAAAATAGCTAGCTTTCATTTTTGTAGTACCGGCTATCATACATAGTGTATCGTCTGGAAAGAACGGAAATAAAAACATTAAAACAAGTAAGTATCTTCCTTTTTCGTTAAGTAGAGATGTGTATTTTTCTGTTGTTTCTTCTCCTGCCATCCAGCTTACGAGTTTATGTCCTGCAAGCCTTCCCCATATGAAGAAAGAAAATAGTGAACCTGCAATAATAGAAATTATAGAATAAAGACTAGCTTCAAGTGGTCCATAAATTGCAACACCTGCAAGCATAGTAATCATAGCAGGAATTGGCACTAAGCAAACTTGAGCAAACTGAATAAGAATAAATACAAATCGACCTAAGTTTCCAGTAGATAGTATAAGTTCTTTTATCTGTTCAACTGACTCAAATAGTGCAATAACTCCGTAATATTCAAGCAACAGATAGCCTACTGCAAATACATTGGTTGCAATTATTAAAATAAATAATAATTTATGAATTATTTCTTTTTTTAGTTGATACATTACAATGTAAATGGTATTAAGCATTATAAGTAATGAACAAACAAAAATCTTAAATACCTGAGGTGTATATCCATTTAATTTAAACATAATAAATAAAGCTACTGCCGATAAAACAAACAATAAAGCTGTTGATAGAGCAAATTTTAAATTATGTTTTTTATAAGTTTCCATCATTTTTCCTTTTGGTAATAATTTTTAACTGTGCTAAATCAATAATACTATAATTAAATAATTAATACAACTTATTTATATTGCGATTTTTTACTCTTTACAAAAAGACTAATTCGTGATAAAATTATTAACAATAATATATGTGGAGGTTTTCGAGCTTTGAGCACTTACATTTTAGAGGTACGTAACTTAACAAAAATGTACAAAGAAAGAGCAGCGGTTAACAATGTTTCTTTCGAAGTTTTTGCTGGTGAAATTTTTGGATTTTTAGGTCCAAATGGTGCTGGTAAAACCACCACACTTAAAATGATTGCAGGANNAAATGATTGCAGGACTTGCTAAACCAACTGCCGGAACCATTAAAATTTGCGGCATTAATTTAAATCGTAATTTTGAAAAAGCCATTAAAAACGTTGGTGGCATTATCGAAAACCCTGAACTTTACACTTATATGAGTGGACTTGATAACCTTAAATATTACGCTAGTTTATATAAGGGTGTTTCAAGGAGACGCATAGACGAAGTTGTAAAGCTTGTTGGTATGCAAAACAGAATTAAAGATAAAGTAAAAACATATTCACT
>LGVF01338910.1_pt1 | contig 15059 bp, 12 predicted proteins | sample 469901 | NCBI WGS metagenome assembly LGVF01 (sample SAMN03893561, study PRJNA290197) | marine sediment metagenome | material: sediment; isolation source: combined push core samples #3730, #5133, and #5579 collected at Hydrate Ridge | place: Pacific Ocean: Hydrate Ridge
CTAGTAGTTGTAGTATAAGTACATTCCCATCTCCATGTAGACGTTGTTTATCTGTACCATTCAATGTTGAACCATCACCTGCAGCGGTCGAAACAATAACGTTATTATCATTTATATCCACCCCAATAATTGTTATTTTATGTCCAGTTAATATATTACCGGAGGTTGCGTGAGGTAACGTAACTGTAAACTCACCGCCAGATGAATCACATAGTATCACGTTATCGTATGATAAAGCTGTGTAATTCGCTGTCACAACTCGACTATTTCTAAATTTTCCCATCTTATCTAGCTATATTACTGTCAATAACGAAAGGTGTTCCCGTTACTGTTGTTATTATATCCCCACTCACGGGCGGTTTATTCGAAGATAGAGAATGATTTACCCTTAATTCTTTTACCGTTGCGTGTGTATTCTTAATAGAGTTAGTCCCATTACTTAAGAAAGTAGCTGTACCAACAACCAAAGCTGAGGAGCTGTTAGTGCTGCTCATATCAATAGTAGTTGCTCCTGCATCTAGACTCAAAAAGGTACCGTCTAATTTTATTTGGTTATCCGTATTTCCTTGTGTTAATGATACACATGCGTTAGTATGAGAAGAAGAATATCTCTCTGCATTAACATAAGTTCTGTGTACTTTAGAACAGTCTCTTACGATTATACCTTCGCCGCCAGTACCACATATAGCCTGCTCTATATTAACCCTAAAGTCTCCACCTACCACATTCAAATAGGAATATATTCCGGTACCTTCAGTTTTAAGTTTTTGTATGTTGACGTTTATTTCACCGCCTTCTTGTTGCACAGATTTTACCCCTATACCCCCAGCGTCAGTACATTCAACATGCATAGCGTTTATTGTTATCTGGGCCGGCGATACAACCTGGCTAAAATCTATGGCAGTTGACCCGGCAGTCATTAGTAAGTATTTTGTCCTTAAATGTAGATTACCTGTGTATTTAACAGCACTTTGTCTTACAAGAATAGCAGAGAAAGCATCTGATCGGATTCGGTCAATTTCTATCTCAATAGAGCCAGTACCACGTATTGTTATACAGTAACCACCGGCCATAGTATACATATACTCTCCTTTTATAGTTGCTCTAGCTATATTAAACACAGCTATGCCAGTATCATGCTCACAGATAATAGAATTGAAATTAAAATCACCTTCAAATGATGGTTGATCAATATAAACAACACCACCTCCAGTATCTACTGAATCTGATGCAACATTAGCGTAAAAATCGCCCTCACCATAAACACTGAAATTAGATACAGTATCCCCTTCAGAAAGTAAAGACCTAAATATAACATTTTGGTCTCTATCTGCGTGAGGTACTGAGTTTGTTTGTACAGTAGCTCCCGGAGCAAAGTAGTAAGTTCCTCCCTCATAAGCAAGATTTACCTCTTGGTAAGATCCTGGAAATACATAAATAAGTGTATTAGGATCACCGCTGGCAATAGCAGCTGCTTTTGCCGTTGTTATGTTTTGCCAAGCTCTAGTAGTATTTCCTTTAACAGCTGTAGAATCATCTCCGTCATTACCCACAAAGTAAATATCCCCTACACCAGTGTTAGCTGAAGAAGTAATATCTACAAAGTTAAAAGCCCTTGTTCCATAATTAACTCCATTTACTGAATGACCCGCAGGGTAAGTGAAACTTGTACCTAAAGCACCGGTAGAGGCCTCAGCCCAAATAAATGTTTGTAAGGTGTCCACTTGTGTAACAACCATACCTTCATAGTACTTATAAGCATTCTGGTTTCCTACTCCTAAAGATATCAAATCCGCATTATCAGTAAAGATAAGTCTATCATCTGCAGGGGTTTGAGAACCAAAGCTAAAACCTTCTGGTTGCGAATTTTTATTTGTTATTAAAGGAGCCATATTTAAAATATAAATTTATAGTCGTAAGTAGCAGGAGTTAAAGCATTTATAGATACATATATAGTCCTTAAATTAGGTACGTCAACTACAGCATTAAACTGGCTTAGTACGTTAAGACCAGCCCCGTCTTCAATAGAAGTTACAGAACCAAAAGAGTCTGGTATTGTCATAACAATTCTACCTGTATTTGCAGCTATTATTGAGAATACATTAACCATCTGTAGTTTAGATGATGATGTAAAAGTAGCTTCAATAGGAGCTGTAAGATCACCTGGTATTACTATATTATCTGCTGGTAAAGCAAGCTGTCCGTATAAAGAAGCTGCTGTTACTGTAACGTTTACTGGAACAACAAAGCTTTGTAAAGCAGCGTTATTATCTGTGTATTGTATGTTTAAAGAGTATGTGTATGTAGCTGCTGTTGCTGGTATAGAAATTAAAGCATGTGACACAGTATTTCCAGTCCCACTAGCCAATGTAGTAGATAGATTAGTTATAGTCCATGATGTTATAATACCGTCATTAGGAGTTATAGTACCTGTTAGTGTAATACCTGCCGGTACAGCATCATCCGTATAGGATGCTGGCGCTGCACTAAACGTAGCTGTTGGTGCTGTAAATGCAGGTCCATTACCGAACATATAATCTATAATATTTTTTGTTTGTCTTGCGCTAATCATTATGATCTAATTTTAATTATTTCTAAAAATCCACCTGCGGTAGCGTTATGTGTGTACCCAGTGTAATCCCCTGTACTAGACCATACCTCTACTACAAACCCATTATTTATTCCAATAGTTGATACCTCAACTAAGGTCTCAAGTACGATTGGATAATTCTTTGCTATAGCCGCTTCAGTGTATGGAGTTGTTATAAACTGATCTACTACGGCTACAGAAGTAGAAGTTGGGTCTGTGGATAAACCAACACCGTCAGTCTGATGTAAAGAGTGTATAAAGAATCTTGTAGGTACACTTCCGTCATCCGCCATGTTTAATTTAAACTTTACTTTATAAAGACCTACTTTACTGAAGGCAAACCCAACATTATTACCACCTAATCCTGATATCCATGATAGACTGGAAGAGTCTCCAATTACACCAGATAAGCTAAACCTAGGATACCATAAAGTATTTATTAAATCACTCTGAGGTACAGCTGGTTCTGAGCTTGGGTAGTTACTAATAAGAGATGTTACAGGAGCTTGATCTATATGAATCCAATTAGCTACTACTGAAGGATTTAATCCAACAGGTAACATATACTTATCACCATCAGTTGTAAAATCTACTAGACGATAGAACTTTTGTGTTGTAGATCCCCATGTAGTAGTTAAGTAATTAGATTGTGTTGTACCTATAGTTATAGAAGCAACGCTTGTAATTGTCCAGGGCCAAGGCTCAGCATTTAGTGTATTTCCTGCAAATGATAGGTTATCTCCAGGTGTTATAGTACTTTGCTTGGTATTAATTAATCCATTAAGAACTACACCTTGGTTAGCAGATAATGCTGATGTTGTACTAGTAGTGGTAAGATTATCTGTTACCACAATAGATAATAAGTTTTGAGCTAATTCGCTTGTTTTAATAAACTGTGTGGCACTAACCTGTACAAATGTAACACCATTCTCCTTTAAAGTTAATGACTCATCTCCTATAGTACGTCCTGTTAAAGTCATGTCGGCCCCATCCTCTATAACCATGTCTCCAAGACCAGCTACATCGTAGTCGGTGTGGATGTATTTTACAGACTGTCCTACATATGTAGAGAATGCAATACTTAAACCAGCAGGCCAGTTCGTAATTGATGTGATAGTAGCACTTGTACCACCTGACACACTAACTACAACTTTATTGCATGTTGCAACAGCCGGATTAACTAAAGAAAGGTCTAGGTTTGTTGTACCAGGAGTTATTGTTATAGATCCTGTGTTAGTTGCCGTTGATCCTGTCACAGCAGATATTAACTTAACCCATACAAGAACTGTAGGAGATCCTATAGTATATTGGGCTTGATAATCTGAGGTTTCATCCGAGACGTATATTGTAGCCCCTTCAAATAGGAATAAACTAGCATCTGTTAGATCCGGCAAGTTAGCATATGTACTTACTGCATCCAATCTTGAGTCCAATCTACTTGATTTTTGTAGATCTAAGCTGTTATATATTTCACTAGGCATATTATATGTAGTTTATTGTAAATGTTTTTAAATTTGTTCCGGTTAACTGTGTATCGTAGTTAAGTACATAATGATTTAAACTTCCTATAGTTGTAAGTGTAAAATCACTGATTGGTAGTACAAGACCATTAGGTCCTGTTATAGACAATATAGATCCAAGAGATGTAGGTAATACAACATTAAGTCTTCCTAACGAGGTTGCTGCTAGATCAAATGAAGCTGAGTTCATAGAAGTAGTTGACAAACCTGCTGTATCTGGTGTGACCTGGTATGCCTTAACACCATAATAAATAGGCAGTACAGATGTTATAGTCTGTGTGCCTGTTAATAATATATCTGGGTCCGTAGCGTGTGCTAAGGTTACAGAGGAATTCATAATAAACGTAGACCCTATAGCTCCTAAGATAAGAGTTGTAGAACCGTTTATTGTTATTGTAGATCCTGTTACTGTTGGTGTACCATTAGGAAATACCAAGTTGTGTGTTGTACCATCTACATAATACCCAGAAGGTATATTTACCACATCAGATGAGAATGTAACTGTATTGTTATAATTCTCTGCTACGGTAGTAGAATTCAAACTGTTTGATATAATCAAAGCAGGAGAAAAAGAGCTCGGTGCTGTACCTGCTGATAACCTAAGTATTAACTCAGATGTCGTTAAATCGTATATATTGTCTTGTGCCATTGTTATTAGTTATGTGAATATGTTATCATGGAGATTATAGATTGTACTGCTGTATAATACATACCTTCATAAATTACTCTTACTTTTATTGCTTTATCTCTTACTCTACTCTTATCTAGACCCTTACCTACTTCTATATATAAATGGTCTTCTTTGTACTCCATGTTCTGTCTTATAATACCAAACTCAATGTAATTAAATGTAATTCCTATAGGAAGTCCTACTAAACTAACACCTGCTTGATTTAATATCTCAACATACACTATACCACCTTGTACAATATGATCACCTAATATATAAAAATTATTGTTATAAACAAAGTAGCCTCCTTTAACTCTTTCAGCCTCCTCTATACTTATACCAAAATCTAAGTAACTATTAGCCCCTAAAATAAGAGGATTCATAGTCCAATGTACTAATTCTACTGTAGAATTTTCTACATATTCATGCCTTTGTTTTAGTAGGTCTACATATGAATTACTAGTAGGAGTTAAAGAATCGAAGTCCACATCTGTTACTATAGAGTAATTTATCCTTCCAGGGAAAGATCTATTACATACTAATAGTAAGTTATTTAGTATCTTCTGTACACTAGCGTTATCTACTACAACAAACTCAAACTCGAATTTATCTTGACTTCCGTAGAAATTACAGTAAGGTACATTAGGAGAACTATGTTCCCATATAGGATCTGTATTCAAACTATTCAATGCGTTAAATGAGAATAATTTACTTCCTAAGTTCCATGTAAATAGAGGATTCCAACTTAACTGTGATACCCATTTACTTATAGTCTCATTGTAATATAAGGTACCCAGTTTATTAGTATCTATTAGTTCCGGTATATCCTCACCAGTAATTGGGTCTATATCTAGTATAATACCTGGTGACACTACTATAGTATCAACCTCTAGATTATTACTATCTTGTAAACTACTTATTATACTACCAAACCCTTCATTACTTATACCCTCCACTTCAGGATCAGAAGTGACTATATTATCATTAAAAGTCCCTGGTGTAGCAAAATCTACTGGATTCACAAATTCATCTACAACAAGACCTCCAGTATTATCTGAGCCAGTCTCTGGCTCTATAAAGCTAGAAGTATATAAATCTGTATTATGCTTACCTTTATAAATAGAATAATATGAAAACATCACATTATTTAACTCTCTGTCATAGTTAGCCTTAACTACATCTCTAAGGTTATTGTTACTTAATCTATTCTTATATATGTTAATTATAGACTGCACAGCAAAATCACTTATAATTACTACTCTATATCCACCCTCACCTGATTCTATTCTCCATACCTTATTCTTCTGTAGGTCTACTCCGTATACGTAACCGTCAGTTTTTATAATACTGTACTGTTGATCTGATCCATACTCAGATGAAAGTATCTGCATTTTCTGTGATAGTACTTGAGCATCATCAAGGAATACACCACCTGTTTGCTCTGATACCATAGTTCTTTGGTTCATAGGTACTATGCCTATACCCTTTTCAAATACACAGAATGTATTATTATTATGTGATATAAGCCTAGTTATTTCCCCCAACTGAGAGTTGTAATCTCTAAAGTTTAGACCACTGAAGTCAGTATACCCATTAATAAAACTACCCGCAGAACTAGGTGCTGATACCATAACTCTATTAGAGAAGTTATCATTAAATATAGGTGCTCTATCATCTAGTCCTAAGTGATACCTATTAGAAGCAAAGTTATAACCAAAGTTATATCCCTTACTCTCTGGTTGTCTTGATTCTCTAATAGCATCAATACCAGATAAAGGGTAAAAATCCCTCTCTTTACCATACAAAGCTAGATCAGTCTCATATTTAGTTTCTGTTGTTCTTAGGGCTGTATTAAAATTACACTGATGAACAAGAGGAAATACAAACCCCTTTGGTGCCATACCAGCATCTTTATTATTGGCCTCATAAGCAGAAGGGTCACTAGCTGTAGGAATTCCTTCTATACCTAATGGATTAACTACTGTCTTATAGGTATGACTCATATAACAATCACCTCCATACAAATCAATCTCACCATTTACTGGCACATCAATCCAAGGCATCCTTCTAGATATTTGTCTGTAAGAATCTAGTACACCTGAGTTGCTGTAGACAGTACTCCAAGCTGATGCAGGTATAGGACCTGATTCTGAGTTATATACATTCGCAACCACTGCTAATCTTATACCCTCAAACTGTAATTTATATGTGTAGTCAGTGTCATCGGCTGATGTGTATCCATAACCATTAGTGGTGAATAGTTTCTCATTAAATACATTTAAGTCATCATTCCTTAACTGACCACATACTAAATCAGAGGGTGTATCCATTCTAAACCCTACGTAGTCACTAAAATTACATGAATCCATAGTCATTAGGGATGGTGTTGGTAAAGGAGGGTTAGCAACCACATCAATACCACCTGACTGTGTATTAGATAAAAATTGAATGTAGTTACCATTACCTACAGATGCAAACCCATTATTAGAGTAAGCATTTTTACCTTCTGGCACGTAATAACCTCTGATAGGATGGTTTTTTGTAATAAAATTTTCTTCTGGGGCAAACAAAATAGGGTCTAGTGTTAACACTTTTATTGGGTCAATAGATGGACTACTAACTGTGCTAGAGCCCTGTATTATATTTACACCAACACTAGAGGTATTCAACCCCAACATACTATCCATACCCTCATCCATACCTACTCTGTACTCATCACCAATGGCGTTATTATTATAAGACTTAACACTAAAATGTGTAAAATCAAAAGTACCTGTATCTGGGTTACCAGTTAAAACTCCGTTTACCAAACCTGTTGAAGCTATATATGAGCTATTGTTAGCATTATTATTTGCGGGGTATATATTATTCTCAGGCCCTGGTGTAGGACTGCTATGCCCCAATATATTACCACTACTATTTATATTAACATCCATAGTAATACTATACCCACCGTACCCACCTCCAGCTCTTTTTACAACGAATACTATTGATCCTGAATAAGTGTTACTATACGAATCATATATAAGATCAAAGCTAGAAGCAAACACTTTTACTTGTCTAGCTCCTTGAGCTCCATGCTGCTCAGGATTACCATTAGAACCTGATTTATTATCTATTAATCCTATATAAGAAATAGGGTCTGGTTGAGTCTGTGGTTGTATACTTGGATCAAATATATTTCTAGCAATAACAGCATTACCAAAACTATTTATAACCAACCCTTTCCTAGAACCATTATATCTACTAGCAGCTGTAGGGGCATCACATAAATTGTCTGCCGAGTAGTAAGAGTAAAACATAGTCCTATCAGGAGGTAATGGAAATGGTGCAGGGTCTGGGTATACAATTCCTTGTGTATTAAAAGAATCTCCTTTTACTTTAGTAATTTTATTACCTGTTTTATATGTATCTAATATTGTAGTAGCCCAAATCCTACCTGGTGCTGGCACTATTTTCCTGTTTCCACTGAATGAACCACTCTGTTCTCTAAGTCCTCTATAGTTATCAAATTTATATGGAAGGTCATCTTTTAATAAACAACTATAATAATCTTGGTCTCCGTTATCTACAGGGTTATCTATACTAACACTACTAAGATCTAGAGCCAAAGTATTGCATATATAACCCTGTTCAATAGTATCTTTTCTTCTCTCTCTTCTTACGAAGAAATAACCATCTGATATAACAGAAGCATCTGCAATTATAGGTGATAGATCTGCAGTAAAGTATTTAACTGTAGAAAAACCACCGGTAGTAAGTAAGTCTCTTTGTTTATATGTTCTATAAGCCCCTAATCTATTCTCGCTAGAACCTGGAATGTAGCCACTAGCATCTGTTATAGGTGAAGTACCTGTATATGAGAATGTATTATCGTAGTTATCGCCCCCTCTTATAGGCATAACAGGTGTTAACCCTCTACCTTCAGGGAGTATAAATACCATACCAACTTCATAGGTCTCTCCAGCCCATAAACCGAGTTTAGAGTATACGTTTTCAGGGTCAGCATAACCAGAACCTTCAGCTTCTACTTGTATAGGTTCATATGATTCTATAAGCCTAACTGCCTGTGCTAACTCAGCGAACTTTTCATAGTTTTCCAAGTTAGTAGCTATATTACCTAGTACCAACTGATCATCTTGTTGAGATATAGTCTTTACTCTGTGTATAGAGGAGTAGTCTAAATTTAATGTGTCCTCTGATATAGTAGTTTTATTTTCGTACCCTGTTATAAGAATCTCCAGATCACCTGTAGTAGGTATATCGTATATATCACTAATTTCGTAGATTGTAGATACACCAGATACATCAGCAGATGAAGAGTATGATAAGTATACTTTAACAGAAGAGAAGCTTCTATCTAAGTTTCCTACTGTAAATTTAATGGCCTTACCAGTATCCTCATCAGATCTGGCCCCATAACTATCATACCCAATAGCAACTAAGCTAGATTCTTCAATAACATCTGTTGTGGCCCCATCAGCATCCTGATACTTTAAGTACATTTTATAACCACCACCAGTTAACTTACCACCAGCGATAACACCATTAAAATCTAATTTAGGTATCTTGTCTGTGGCTTTGATTAACTGTGTAGATAAAAACCTTTTGTTAGAGTAAGTATTAGTATCCTTAGATTGTCTCCTGTCAGCTATAGCAGCATGCTTACCATCCTCACTTAATTTAAACCTACTATTCACAAGTCTAGGTCTATTGTAATCATCTGAGAATATAATATTAACAGAACCATCGTAAGAAGGTTGACACTCTATCTCTATAAGTCTATCTGATAAGAAATTTAATTTATTTGTGTTAAAAGATGCTGTGTAATTAGCATCGTTATTTAAAAAGGTATCATTAGTAGACGGGCTGAAGTTTTTTAAAGCCGAATAAACATTCTGTGTTGTTAGATAGTAGTCTGGGTCTATACCATTAGTTATTAGACTACCCCATCTAGGAGACGGAAATGTACCAATCTCTCCTGATATAAAAACACCATCTGAATCAAACTTACCTGAAATAATGTACGCAATGCCATTATACACCTCAACTCCTAAAGGTTGATAACCTGGAGTAAGTCCTGTAATATTCTCATTACCAGTCATATTTTGTAGTATGAACTGGTTCTCTCCTTTAGTTGTAAGTGTAGCATTCAGAGCATCAATCATTACACTAGGTGCTACGTTAACTACGTGTGAATCACTATTTAACTCTGTGAATGTATTTACTGTTTGTTTATTGCTCATTCTCCTTTTGTTTTCTTTCTCTGTACTTTCTCTTATTAACCACAGCTCTCATTACGTCATCGTGAACTGATCCTAACTGTCTATAAAATCTTATCTCCCCTGTCTTGTCAATAAATCTAAGTTCTTCATCTCTCGTAAGGTAGTAACTCATCTTCTTAAAACAATGTAACAAAGACTTTCTTATACACTTCTCATTTAGTAAATCAAACTCTTTATAGATATCCTCTAAAAAGTAATCTAATCCTCTAGGTCTTTGGGAGAATATTACTCCTGTGTTTGCTCTCTCCACTAACTTATCGTACCTGTCTCTGCTGACATATACCTTTAATTCTTTTCTTCTAGTATTCTTTCCTATCCTGTAAAATATACCAGGCATTTCTCTATTAGTACTTAATAAATCAAAAGGGTTTCTACCTGCTTGGCATCTACTTAATACTGTTTTCTTAGGTAGTTTACCTACGTATATACTAGCTGAAGTATTGTTAGGTAACATAAACTTACAGTTACCTGCTATCAACTCATCTATAATATTCTGTATGCACCTTCTAAATATCTTTCTAACTAAAGTAGAGTTATCTTCCACACCATACCACTTGGTAGGCTTACCTTTCATAGTCTTATCTTTCTTAACTATATACTTGGCCGCCTCCTCTCTGTTATTAGGAAATATATCCCTAGGAGACATCATAAGTGTAGTATCAAATCTAGCTACTTGGATTAAACCTCCGTTACCATCTTTAATATACCTACCTGTCATCCTATTGTCTTATAACTACTATTAAATACTTTTCTATCGTGTCTTGTCTGTGCTTGAAGTAACTCATCTAGAAAGTTCTGTGATAAGAACTCTGGGATCTTCGCTGCTTGCATTTTAGTACCTGACTTACGTTCTATATCCCCTAAACTTCTTGACGCTATTACATCGCCTTTATATGCTTTGTACTGAGTTTCTATAAAAGCTATTTTGTATGCTATTGCTTCTGACTCCTTTCTTGTAACACAAGGATTACCATCATCATCCATTATAATACCTCTATAGATTATGCTTAGACTTCTGCCTATGTACCTAGGCTCTAACTGGATATACTTGGCACCGTTCTTTACAACAGCTGTGTAGTCCACAAATGATCCATCTGGGTGTAACTTTCCGTAATTTACTGGTCTTATCAATTGAGTGTTACCTATCCTAACGTCAGGTAAAAAACTTTCTGGGTGTTGTACATTAGATGCTTCATTGTAAGAGATAACTAAATCTCCGTCTGCATCTATATTAATATCTCCTGTACTTACAGATTCAATAAACTCACAATTACAAGGTAACACTATAAGCATGTTATCATCCACCACGGCCTCATAGGAATGTACAGCAACAGCTATATTACCTATATCTCTCCATACAGCATAAGCATCCTCAATATAATCATCTTCTTGAAGATCTATACCGAATAATCTCTTTAATAAATACTTCCCATGCATAAAATCATAGAGAGGTGATTGTGTTTGATTCTGTCCCATATAATTAGTCTTCTAATAATTCTCCAATTTCCATCTCTAGGAATCTCATTGCTACCTTATCATCTCCAAATAGGTCTATCTTGTCCATCCATGTTTGCATCTTATCTACTTCCTCAACTTGCTCTCTTAAGTATTTATGTGCTAAATCATGTAACATATGATCTCCAGCCTCAACAGCGCACTTGGCTAGGTCATTACATTGCTCTGTAATCTCTATCTCGTGTTTGTAAGACATTCTTATTACGCTACACAGACATCCGTACTTACCTGGGAGAGAAGGCATATCCTTTAACTTAGGTTGTATACCTAAAGACATAAGATATTCTCTAGCCCAGTTAGCGTGGTCCATCTCCTCTGCTCCATACTTATGCCATAGTTTACTAGCATTAGTATATCCTGCATTGTTAAGGTATAAACTCATATCCTCATAAAGCCTAGAAGACTTCTCTTCCTCAAACTGTCTTAGTTGTAAAGCTTCTATACACTCTTTACTAATTAATGTCTTTCTAGCTAATGAACTAGTTATCTCTTCTGTTTCATTAGTCTCTGGTACCGTTGTACCTGATTTTGGTATTAATCCTATTGCCATAACTTATATTTATGTTACCGGATCACTTTGAGTGTTCGGTACTGGTGGTATATTTAATTTTCTATATGTAAACACGTAATCGTTTACAATCTTCTTTATTATCTTTTCTTGTACATGCTTTGGAGCAGGATATTCTATGTTACCGTAGTTAGGATCTAGACTTAAGGCTATAAATGGGCTCTCGAATGGAGCTCTAACAGATACATACTTTAAAGGGTTAAATTTACCCATATTAAAGAAGTATAATGTGATCATACCATCACTGTCTCTACTAGACATATCAGCCCATACAAAAGGAGCTTTCTTTGTCATGAATCTATACTTGTGATTAATCAAGTCTTCTGTATCATAGTAGATCTTAAATGCATTCATCTTATCAACAGTGCCTACATATGCTATATTTAATCCTATAGGAGCAGGTATTCTTACTGATGTTACCTCATTACCTGTGTTTACTTTAGATAGACATTCCCCACCGTTAATACCGCTATTACCAATATCTCTACACTCAAGACATAATCTATCTAGAGTTTGTAGGAGTAATTTAATATCTACCTCATCTTTAGTACCTTTTAGGTCTTGGATTATCCCAGCTCTAGCTAAGTCAATCTCATCTTCTATTTGCTCTAAACTATAAGCCGTATTAGTTATATTACCAGATAAACCATCTGATATTTTATTACGTATAGTAGAGCTTATTTCGTTTAAAGTCATAGTTATTATTTCTTAGTTATTTTCTTGGTTAGAACCTTACCATTCTTAGGATTACCGTAAGTAATCTCAGATTTAGACATCTTTAGTTCTTTAGTGACACTCTTTTTCTTTGCCGTGCTCTTAACCTTCTTACCATTCTGGTATTTTATAATTGCCATACTTTATCTATTATTAATATTAGACTTTAAAATAGTGAAAATAGTTTAAATAAAAAAGGCCTACCATATAGGTAAGCCTTAATTTTGTGTTTGTTATATCTTATGCTACGAACAAAGCAGGAGTTGCAACAGCAGCACCAGTAGCGATAATTAACGCCTCTGTAGATGTTGTAGCTCTTAGTGTTGCATCTTCCATATTCGCAACAGATGCACCAGCAACAGTTACGTTAGTATTTGCAGCAGCAGCAAGAACAGCAACCTCAGCCATAAGAGCAGTAGCTAAACCAGTCCCATTCATTGTAGTCTCATTCATCCATACTGTAAAAGCAGCAGTAGCTGGAAGTGGTCCATTACCAGCAGCCAACGTAGAAAGATTTTCTTCGTAAGGCTTGTTGATTACGAAATATACTTCAGTATACTCACCTCTAATATCAACACCTGCACCTGCAGTATCAATTGAATAAGGACTTAAGTTTTCGAAGTTAGCCATTCTTACAGACTCTTCTAAATACTTACCTAATCCTAATCCTTCAGAACCTACAGCAGTAGTTGAAAATACAGCCAAAGTAACCTCTGGTTGATTAGCAATACCCTGTGCAGATCTTTTAATAGTAACTTTATTAACAGTTACAAATTCGTAACCTGTGTTAGCAACTACTGTAATATCTCCTGCAGCAGCACCTACAATAGTAATATCTACTGGAATAGCAGCATTAAAGAATTGTAATTTGTACTGAGTGAATGCAGCAGCGATAGCAGCAGCAATAGCAGTTGGAGTAACAGCAGTTAAAGCAGCCGTAGAGAATACTAATGGAGTAGATCCACCAATATAATCGTTTTGAATATCAGAATCATATCTTGAGCTTAACAACTCAACTTTTACTTGAACTGTATCACCAATAGCTAAACCAGCTGGAGCTACAGTAGTATAATCTTTATTCTCTGCAACAGCAGCTCTTGCTCTGTTCATTTTGATATCAATAATATCAGAAACAGCGAAAGATCCAAAACCTTCAATTTTAATTGTATCGGTAGATGCAACCGCACCTGCCGCAACTACTGCACTAGCAGCGTCACGAATAACTAATTCGCTGTTAGAGTTCATCACTCTTTGTTTATCACTTAATGTAAACATAATTTTTGTTTGTTTTTTGTACTACTTAAACCAGTGTAATAGCACGATTTTATAAATTATTATAGGACTCAGCTGGTATCCAAACCCTTATTGATTGTAAGTATAATAAAACTTTTTATAACTACAAAGTGTTTATAGTTATATTGTCTTATTAGTAGGTATATTAGTCTGCAATCTAGGATCAGAGGAGTTCTCTAATACAAGCTTAACAGCTCTCTTTATAATTTCATTACATACATAATCTGAAAACTCTAATACAGCAGAGGTGTCTGCTATGGAATCTCTTTGAGCTAATGTAAGTGTAAGCGTTTCTGGTTTTTTAATAAAGTCTAACTCTATTTTATTTAAGGTAAAATCTGTTATAGGATGAAGACCGTACATTATAGTTATACTAGGAGTAACTGCCCCTGTTATATTATCATTTATCTGGTGGAATGGTCTAGTTATCGAAGGTTTTAAATAAGCATTATCTAAAACACCTCCTGCTATATCAGATGGTAATCTTTTTACTTTATTGTAGTGTACGTAACCAGCACCATAACATTTATATGCTTTATTGGCCCTTATACTTCCTACGCATACTAGTAAATGCATATAACTATCAGGGAGCTTCACAGTAACTGCGGAGCTCCCATATTTAGTTGAGTAATTTACTGCTGTAGTTTCTGTCACAGTACCACTGATTGGTTCAGTGATTGTGGCAACGTTACCCGCTATAGAGACAGCTCTACTTCTGCTTAGTGCCGCTAAATCGTCAGTAAGTTGTTGAGTAGTAGCATACAGAGAGTACCTCTCATTAATATACTCCTGAATAGCCTTATTAATAAAATATACAAAATCCTCCAAATGTATGTGAGGAGATTTTACCTTATTTAGTTCTATTAGAATATATTCGTATGCCTGTCTTACTGTCATTATTTAC
>LGVF01124959.1_pt1 | contig 15054 bp, 14 predicted proteins | sample 469901 | NCBI WGS metagenome assembly LGVF01 (sample SAMN03893561, study PRJNA290197) | marine sediment metagenome | material: sediment; isolation source: combined push core samples #3730, #5133, and #5579 collected at Hydrate Ridge | place: Pacific Ocean: Hydrate Ridge
AGGGAACTGATATTCATCGAAGCGCCGATGCTGCATTGGCCCGACAGCATGTTTTGTTATCTAACCGGTGAGGACATTCTGTTTTCCAATGATGCTTTCGGGCAGCATCTGGCAGCCGAAGACCTCTATAACGACCAGGTCGATCCTTGCGAACTCTGGGCCGAATGTATCAAATATTACGCCAATATCCTCACTCCTTTCAGCCCACTGGTTTTGAAAAAGATTCAACAATTTGCCGGTCTCGATTTGCCGCTGAAGATGATTTGCCCTAGCCACGGAGTACTGTGGCGGGACAATCCCATGCAGATCGTCGAAAAATATCTGCAATGGGCCGAAAATTATCAAGAGGACCAGATCACTCTTCTTTACGACACCATGTGGAACGGTACCCGCAAAATGGCCGAAACCATTGCCGCAGGCATTGGGCAAGCTTCTCCGAATACGACGGTCAAAATTTTTAACTGTGCCCGTTCGGACAAGAATGATGTNNAAATCCAAGGCGGTTCTGGTGGGTTCCCCGACCATCAACCAGGGAATCCTCTCGGCCATGGCTGGAATGTTGGAAGAAATACGCGGACTGCGGTTTCGCGGCAAAAAAGCCGCAGCCTTCGGCGCTTACGGTTGGAGCGGCGAGAGTATCAAAATGATCAGCAACAAACTGGGTGAGGCCGGCTTTGAACTGGTCAATGATGGGCTGCGCCAGATGTGGAACCCAGACACCGAAGCACTGCAACAGTGCGAAGCCTTTGGCAAGGAATTCGTCGATCAAATCGGTTGAGCCTGCTTTTTTTACGTTTCTCTCTAATCGCTTGGGAAATGCCTCGGCCACTCAGGATTGATGCCGGGGAAAGTGAAGAGAACGGCCCGGGCACTTTCGCTTTGATTAATTGAATTGTCACGAGTTGGTACCTGACCCCACAGAGCCCCGTCTCGGTTTCTCCCATTTACAGTACGCATGTTTGAATAAAAAAGGCCCGACCTGTTTCCAGGCGGGCCTTTTGAGTATGCGAGATTTTTGGTCTAAGTCACTTGAGGCAATTCAGGCGGGCTGCCTGACAATGATATATCCCCCAGTCTTGTCCGTTGCTCTTTGATAGTAATTCCTGTCCCAGCGATAGTAGGTCTGGCCGCTAACCTCGACTTTGACCGCGTATTCCGGGATAGCCCGAACCTTGGCGCCATAGGGCGGATCAACCACCACATACACAGGTTGGCCGTCGCGGGTGATCTTTTGGTAAAAGGTGTGCTCGCTCAGGAAATAATTCTTTCCCCCGACCACCATGGTTTCGTAAGAATCGAGATAAGGGACATCCATCCCTAAGGGTGCAGAAACAAGAACGTACTTAACCTCACCCTGATAATAGGTGGTGTTCGACGACAATTATCCTTGTAAACAAAACTATTCGGTGGCTGATCTGACAGAAAAAATGAATGAGATGTTTTCGCTTAGGACTGAGGATTGGACCCTTTAGCCGGTAAGGGCTTGGGGAGGGGAAGCCAAGCCTTTGAATTATAACAAGCAGGGCAAGAGGGCCAGGCTGTCAAGTTGCTCGGTAGATTGAATATGCAAGCGGGGCAAAACGGCAGCAGATATATTGATCATTAAGAAAACCCTCGGGTCGTTTACCGAGGGTTTTCTTAATGATCGTTGTCGGTACGGGTTCAGGATGTCAGCATTTCTAAAACTTTCCGGAACGGGAATGCTCCCAGCGCACCAAAATCCGGGTGTCGGCTTAGTCTGGCCCGAGTGACGGCGGGACTGGTGATACCGCAAAGGAAACGGGCCAGTTGGCGTGGATGGCTCAGGGAAGCATGGTTTTCGGCCCGAAGTCGTTGGGCGAGTTCGGCTTCGGCGGCACCCGTCTCAAGGGGCGCGGTGCGCGGCAGGCTTTGTCCCTCCCCCCTTTGGCAGCGGCTGCAGTCCTTGCAGTCCGAGTCGCTCTTTTCTCCGAAATAATCCAGTAGTTGGCGGGTCAGACAGCTGTTTTGCTCCGCATAAGCCAGCACCCCCCGTAACCGAGTGATATTCTGCTGTTCCTTCTGGGCAAAGGTTTTCTGCAGGTCGGCGATGAGTTTTGTGCGATCAGAGCTCGGCTCGTGGATACGGTATCCGTGGCGCAGCCCGGTGACCTGGGTCGTAAGCTCTCCTTTTTCCTCCAGGTAGCCGATGGCGGCAGTGATTCGACCGCGGGGTTGGCCCAGGGCCGTGGCGCTTTCGTCGGGATTGAGGTGGGTCCACACCCGTCCTGGCTTGGCGGTGGCGATCAGCGCCCGCAAGAAGGCGGCGCGCTGGGGATCGAAGTCCGCACAAATCTCCTCAAGGGGCCGGTTCAATTGGACCTTGTAGCTGTCGTAGAAGGGGCCGGTGGCCCGCAGCACGCCATGCATCTCCAGATAGGTAAAGACGGTGGCGATCACCAGGGGGCGGATATCGTAAAGCCCGGATAGCTCGAAGAGGGAGACGTCAAAGACTTCTCCTTGGCTGAGCAGGTGCTCCACCAGGGCGGCGAGGGCTTCGGGGATGGGGGTGTCGCCGTAACTGAAGTTGGCTAGCACCGTAAGGTCGTCGGCGCAGGCAAGGATTTCGCAGTGGGCGTCTTGGCCGTCGCGACCGGCGCGCCCGATCTCCTGCATGTAATTCTCCAGGGTCTTGGGCAGGTTGTAATGGTAGATGGCGCGGATGTCGGCCTTGTCGATGCCCATGCCGAAGGCGATGGTGGCGACCACCAGCTGCAACTCGCCGGACATGAAGGCGTCTTGCACGGTGGTGCGATCCTCGGGTTTCATCCCCGCATGATAAGCCCGGGCGGTGACCCCCTCTGCAGAAAGAAAGTTGGCCACTAGTTCAGCGGTTTTCTGCAAGGTGACGTAGATGATGCCCGGTTCGGAGGGCCGTTCGCGCAGACGTTGCAACAGCTGATGGCGTCGTTGCGGGGCGGGGCAGGGGGTGACGACGAGGTGCAGGTTGGGCCGATGAAAGCTGGTGCGGATCTGGTCTTGTTCGGCAATGTTGAAGGCCCGTCGGATATCGGCGGCGACCGCCGGGGTGGCAGTGGCGGTCAGGGCCAGCACTCTGCCAACCTTCAGCTCTTGGGCCAGTCGGGCGATCTTCATATATTCGGGGCGGAAGTTGTGCCCCCACTCGGAGATGCAATGGGCTTCATCGATGGCCAGTAAGGCGATGGACCGTCCCTGCAGGCGTTTTAGAAAACGCTCGTTAGCCAGCCGTTCTGGGGCGATATACAGGAGCTTCAGGCTACCGTCGGCCAGTTGACGATAGATGCTTTGCGCCTCGGCGGGACCGATGCTGGAGTCGAGGCGGGCGGCCATGATGCCCCGTTTGCGCAGGGCATCGACCTGATCTTTCATCAGGGCAATGAGGGGCGAAATGACCAGGGTCAAGTCGTCCAGCAGCAGGCCGGGCAACTGGTAGCACAAACTCTTGCCGCCTCCCGTGGGAAAGATTGCCAGGGACGAACGCCCGGCCAGCAGGCAGTTGATGACTGCTTCCTGCCCCGGACGAAAGGTGGAAAACCCGAAATTTTCTTGCAGGCAGCGTTGGTTTGGCGTTTCTGACATTTCTCTCTCCGGTCCGCATTTGGGGGTATTGCTTGGCGAGGTGACGAGTTTATTTATAACATCTAATTATCTCATGCCATAGCACAAAAACTAACGGCTTCCTGGGAGAAGCCGTTGCTTATTCTTCAGTTTGCGCTGCAACAACCTACCCGTGGATTTTTTCTAAGGGCACAAGTCCACGGCGACCTCTACAACCGCAGTTGCCTCACTCTTCGTGCCAAAGCTCTCTTCGCTCGGCTGATGGCCTGGCGGCGCTGACGGCCTTATTGAGCATTCGGGAACAGCGCGGAAAAGATTTATTGTTGATGCATTCGCAAAAATTTATAGGGTGGCTAAGCAAAGATTTCGTCCTACAAGGCTTGGTGTTTTTTCAGAGGTGAAGGCATACATCCTAGTATGGCGAGGTCCTGAAAAAACGCCGGAGGTGCCGGAGGTGAGTTGTTGACTAAATCCTGCCATCCAACATGGTGCCTGCAGACGGAGGGGTTTGGTTCGGTTGATATGAACCCGGGATCGGAGGGGCGTGACCACCGCATGCAGAGGCATTCCCGGGGTCCAATAAAGCCAAGTCGGCACCGTTCGAACTCGGCATCCCAACTTAAAGACGGTGGCAGTTCCTATATTCCCCCATCTCCGGACAAGCTTCATAGATCATGAATGGGCCTGCGTCCAGGCCTTGCGCACTGCCGCCAAGGTGCGCGGCCGCATGCCGATGGTGTGCCGGCCTTTATTCTCCCATTGCGAAATACTGGCGGCGGTGACTCCGATGCGGGCGGCGAAGGTCGCCTGGGTCTCTCCGAGGGAGGACCGCCAGGCGGAGATGGCGGTACCGGTAAGGGGATCGGGAAGGGGATCCTGCCGGGAGAATTTTTTGCGCGCCGCGGCTTTTTTTGGGATCGTGACGGACGGTTCCGGGCGTGCGCTCTCCGGTTCGGTCAGATCGATGCCGAACACATCGGCCACCCCGGACGCGGCAATTCTGCGCCTGGAGGTCCCTGCCTTGGCTGCATCCGTCACCGCGGCGGAGACATCGACCAGCTCTTCGTGATTCACCCCGCGCAGCAGAAAAAGCATTTCCGGGGACTGGTCCAGGCGGGCGCCCACCCCGTAAAGTACCGCCGCCACATGTTTACACATCCCGGCCCAGTCCGGACAGTCGCAGTCGAACTTCATCTCGCCGGGGCGCGGGAAAAGCCCGTTTTGGCGGTCCGAAACGATCTCCATAACGCCACGATCCAGCTTGCCGCGCAGCAGATCGATGAGCGAGCCGATGCGACCGGTGCAGACCCGCTTGACGGCCGTCCATTTCTTTTTCGCCAGCGGGGTGATGGTGATGACGACGTTGTACAACTCCGAGCCGCTGACCATGGCTTTGATCCGCCCGCTGTCGATTTCCAGATGACAGACCGACCCGTTTCTGACGTAGGTGCGACCACGGGGGAGACGGTTGGCATAATCGCTGAACGACTCCATGTGCTCGCACCACCCCTTGCCCCAGAAGGAGCCGGCGATCTTGCGGCCGGCAAGTTCGACCGGTTGCACCTTGAGCCCCTTCTTTTCCAGCTTTTTCAGCGCCTTGGCCGCTTGGGCCCGCCGCTCGGCCACCGTCACATAGGGAGGCCATCCGTAATCTCTCATGCCAGCTATCCTTCCGCGCAATTTTCAGTAGCGACGGGGTTAGATCTCCGCCTTTTCCAGATCGAGCGCCACCAGTTGTAACAAGGCCTCGTCATTCATTTCGGTCAACAGGGTTTCCGCCCCTTCCAGCAACTCGCTCGCCAGTTCGGATTTGGCCGCGATCAGGGCGTCGATCTTCTCTTCCACTGTCCCCTTGCAGACAAACTTATGCACCATGACATTCTTTTGCTGGCCGATGCGAAAGGCACGGTCGGTCGCCTGATTCTCCACCGCCGGGTTCCACCAGCGGTCGAAATGGATGACATGGCTGGCGGCGGTCAGATTGAGACCGGAACCTCCGGCCTTGAGGGAGAGGACGAAGAAGGGCGGGCCATCCTCATGCTGGAAGTGATCCACCAATTTCTTCCGCTTGGCCACCGCGGTGCCTCCATGGAGCACCAGGCCCGGGCGGCCGAAAAGAGTGGCCAGAAAGTCGGCGATCGGTGCGGTCATCTCCCGGAACTGGGTAAAGACCAGCACCTTCTCCTGGCGCGAGGCGATCTCTTCGACCAGTTCCCGCAATCGCGCGAATTTGCCGCTGCGCTGCTCGGCGTAGTCGCCGTCGCCCAGGGCCTGCCCGGGGTGGTTGCAGATCTGCTTGAAGCGCATCAGCGACGAAAGGATCAACCCCCGGCGCTTTATCCCTTCCCGCTGCTGCTGGAGGGCCTCGGCCAACTCCTTGACCGCCTGGGCGTACAGTCGGGTCTGCACCTTGCCGAGGCCGCACCAGGCCACCACCTCGACCTTGTCGGGAAGGTCGTTGATGACGCTGCGGTCGGTCTTCAGGCGGCGCAGAAGATAGGGCTGAACCAGGGTGCGTAGCGGCGCATAGGAGGGCGGCTCGCGGTTTTCCATGGAAGTGACGAACTGCTTGAAGCGGGCGGCGGAGCCGAGCAGGCCGGGACAGATGAAATCGAACAGCGACCAGAGATCGGACAGCCGGTTTTCGACCGGGGTGCCGGTCAGGGCGATACGCGCCCGGCCGTTCAGGGTTTTGGCCGCCTTGGCCTGCCGGGTACCGGGGTTTTTGATCGCCTGGGCCTCATCCAGCACGATCAGGTTCCAGTCGCGCTGCCTGAGCCATTCCTGACGCTGTAGCATGCCGTAGGTGGTCAGCACCGCATCGATGCTGGTCAGGCTGGTGTCGGGATCGGCGGCGATGCGCTGCCGTTCGGCCTTTTCCAGCTCTGAGGGATGCAGGCAGACGACCGTCAGCGACGGCGCGAAGCGTTGCAGTTCGCTCTTCCAGTTGGCCAGCAGTGAAGCCGGCAGCACCAGCAGGCTGGGGGGGCGTTTTTCGGCCGTCCCCTGTTGCGCCAGCAGCAGGGAGATCACCTGGATGGTCTTACCCAGCCCCATGTCGTCGGCCAGGCAGGCGCCCAGACCCAGCTCTGACAGAAACCAGAGCCAGTTGAGACCGGTCTGTTGATAGGGGCGCAAGGTCGCCTGCAGACGGTCACCAGCCTGCACCGAGGCCAGCCGGGCTGGCTCCCGCAACCCGGCCAGCAGCTCCCGTAAGCGCTCGCCCGCCTCCACAAAGGCCCAGCCGGTTTCGTCCAGGGTCGGTTCGTTGCCTGCCAGGTCGCGCCGGGCGCCGGCCAGCAGGCGCATCCCTTCGACAAACGACAGGCCGTCCCCGGCCTCGGCTTCGACCCGCCGCCACTGCTCCAGTGCCTGGCTAAGTTTTTCACCATCCACCTCGACCCATTGCCCGCGCAACAGGGCCAGGCCCTCCCCGGTTGCCGTCAGCGCCGCGACTTCCTCCGAGGAGAGTTCGGCGCCGTCCAGGGTCAGTTGCACGCGAAAATCGAGCAGAGCCTGCGCCGAAAGGGTTTCGCCGGGATTCGAGCCGAGCACCGCCTGCACCCGGGGGCGGGGACGTTTTTTCCACCAATCGGGCAGCCGCACCACCAGGCCGCTCTCTTCCAGGGCCGGCACATCCTTCAGAAACGGATAAGCCTCCTCCGGCGTCCAGGCCAGCGGGTGATAAATGTCCTTGCTGTCCAGCAACTCCTGTACCCAGGCGCAGCGCGTGCCGGCGGCGTAAATCGGTTCCAGCAGGCGCAGCAGCGCTTCGCGGTTATTGGCGCCGGCATATTCACGGAGCGCCTGGCTGAGGGGCAGATGCTGGGCGCGGGCGTTTTTTCCCAGCCGCGGGATGTAGGTTGCCATAAAGGCAAAGGGGTAGTCGGGATCCTGTTTGTTTTCGGCCAGATGAAAGCAGACTCGCCCCACCTGGCGCCAGAGCGGCGCATGATCGTGTAGAAAGCCGGTCAGCCCCTCGGCGTTCCGGGCGATCGCGGCCAGCGCCCAGCGGTCCAGGTCGGCCCAGATGGCGGCAAGCACCTCGGGGGTGCAGTATTCGGCGCCCGCCATAGGAGGCATGCTCAAGGTCAGTTGGGCCGCCGTTGCGGTATCGAGGGGTGCAACAGGTTCCAGCCGTTCGGAGGTCGGCTGGCTCTGGCACAGCTGCAGCAGGTAGCGTGAGCCGAAATCGCGCCAGAACATCCAGGGCAGCGGCCAGTCCGGGGCGGATTTACCTCCGGCCAGGGCCACGATTCCCGCGGCCGGCGAATTCGCAAAAGCTCGCGTTATTCTTTCTGCATTATAGACACCGGCTTCGGCGGAATCGGCCGTTGCGCGGGAAGAAGCGTCGATCATCAACAGATGACCGGATGGGGAGAGACTGAGATTCACGGAACGTGCACCTGTTGTTAGATGGCAAAATGTGAAAGGGAGACGGTTGCTGACAATGGGGTCAAATATATCACTCGTCACAGACCCCCGTCAATGTGGGGGATTTTGGGGTCTTGTGATGCCACAATGCCATGCCAAGTGCTTGAAAACACAGAGGGGGTAGGCCATGACCTATTTTTTTCAAGTCAAGTGGTACGAGCATGAGGTGGTCAATAGCCACTGATCGACGGTCCAAAACAGAAAAAGCCGGTTTTCCGTAGGCGTAGAGGCGTTCGTCAGGGGCGCCCGGCCATGCCGATCCCGGCCAGGGGCTCGCTGCAAGTCGGGCAGCTGCTATCTGCGGCGATATGGTTCTCGACCACATCGAAGTCGATGCGGCGGATCAGTAGTTCGCCGCACTCGGCGCAGAAGGTGTTGGTCTCTTCGGCGACGTTACCGAGGTAGATGTGGCGCAGCCCGGCGGCGCGGCCGATCTCTGCGGCCCGGTGCAGGGTGGCGACGGGAGTGGGTGGGGTGTGTGCCATCTGGTAACAGGGGAAGAATCGGCTGATATGCCAGGGGGTGTCGGCCCCCAGCTCGCGGCAGACGAACTCGGCCAGTTCTTTCAGCTCCTGCGGGTCGTCGTTAATCCCCGGTACGATGAGGGTGGTCACCTCGAGCCAGATGCCGAGGGCCTTCATCCGCTGCAGGCTGTCGAGCACCGGCTGCAGCTTGGCGCCGATGTGGCGGCGGTAGGTTTCTTCGCGAAAGGCCTTGAGGTCGACGTTGGCGGCGTCGAGCCAGTCCCGTGCCATATCCAGGGCTTCGTCGGTCATATAGCCGTTGCTGACAAAGACGTTGGCCAGCCCGGCGGCGCGGGCCAGGCGGGCGGTGTCGTGGGCGTATTCGAAGAAGATGGTCGGCTCGGTGTAGGTGTAGGCGATGGAGCGGCAGCCGCTGCGCTGCGCTGTAGCGACGATCTGCTCGGGGGTGACCGGATGGCCGCCGACCAGGTGCTGCTCGCGGGGCATCTGCGAGATCTCCCAGTTCTGGCACCAGGCGCAGCGGAAGTTACAGCCCGGGGTGGCGATGGAAAAAGATCGCGAGCCGGGATAAAAGTGGTAGAGGGGCTTTTTTTCGATGGGATCGACGGCCTGGCTGATGGTGCGGCCGTAGACCAGGGTGTAGAGGATCCCGGCGCGGTTCTCCCGCACCTGGCAGAGCCCTTTGTGGCCGTCGGCGATAGTGCAGTAATGAGCGCAAAGTTGGCAGCGCACCAGATGGTCCGGTAATTTTTTGTAGAGCATGGCTTCTTTCATCGGCAATCCTCCCCTGGTGTCGGTGTCGATTACCATTTTACCACCTGCTGCAGAAATATAAAAAATTAACGGTATATGCCAAAATACATAGCGCTCTGTGTTAAACATTGGCAATCAGCAGGTACTTTGCTAGAATGAGGCCGCTTTTACCGAATCTTTTCGAGGAATCCCTATGCTTCGTCCCTCTTTACGCACCCAGCTTTTTTCCGCCCTGTTGACCATCGCCCTGGTGCTGGCCGTCTGGTTTGCCGTAGCGGAGTATGTCTCCTGGCTGCGCGGGGTGGACTTTCCCTCGCCCTGGACCACCGGCAAGGCCCTGGCTGCCTTGCTGGCCGGCAAGCCGCTGGCGGCTCACAGCCTTTACCAGCACCTTATAGACAGCCTGTGTCGTTGGGGGGGCGGTTTTGCCATCGCTGCGGTTGCCGGCCTGGTTTATGGCCTGGCCGCGGGCTGTTCGGACCGGCTTGGACGCATCACCCTGCCTATCGTTCACATGCTGCAGCTGATTCCCGGCCTGGCCTGGATTCCGGTGGCTCTGCTGTTGTTCGGTATCGGGGCGAAGGCCACCGTGTTCATGATCGCCGCCACCGCCTTTGCGCCGATCGCCATCAACGTTACCGACGGCGTCAAGCGGGTGGATGCCACCTACTTGCGGGCGGCACGCATGCTCGGCGCCGGTGGTTGGCAATTGGTCGGTTGCGTGCTTTTGCCGGGGGCCCTGCCGCAGATTCTCTGTGGCCTGCGGGTCGGTCTCGGCAGCGGCTGGCGGGTGCTGCTGGCTGCGGAGATGATCGTCGGCACCGGTACCGGGCTCGGCTACGCCATTATTCAATCCCGTTGGACTCTCGATTATCCGGCCGCCTTTGCCTGCATGGCGGTGATCTGCGTCGTCGGCCTGCTGATTGAACACGGTCTTTTCGCCCGCCTGGAGCGGGCTACCGTAACCCGCTGGCACCTTTCTTCCTCTGTGTGATGCGATGATTCGTCTGCTTGAAGTCAGCCAGCGATTTCCCACTGCCGACCCTGCCGGGGCGGTCGCCGTTCTGCAGCAGGTAAACCTGCAGGCGTCCCCGACCGAATTCGTCTGCCTGCTTGGGCCCAGTGGCTGCGGTAAGTCAACCCTGCTGAATCTGGTGGCAGGTTTTTTGCGCCCGTCCGCCGGTCAGGTGTTGTTCGACGGTGAGCCGGTTTGTGGCGCCGGGCCGGATCGGGGAGTGGTGTTTCAGGACCCGACCCTGTTTCCCTGGCTGACGGTGGCTCAGAATGTGGCTTTCGGCCTGAAAAATATGGCCCTGGCCGGCACAGAGATCGCCCGGCGTACCGAGCAGTGGCTGCAGCTGGTGGGACTGGAGCAGCAGGGCGGTGTCTATCCCCATGAACTCTCCGGCGGTATGCGCCAGCGGGTCGCCCTGGCCCGGGTCATGGTCCTGGAACCCAAGGCGCTGCTCATGGACGAACCGTTCAGCGCCCTTGACGCCAATGCCCGGGAGCGTCTGCAGGATCAGTTATTGAAAGTTTGGGCGGCGCAGCCGCGGGTGGTACTGTTCGTAACCCACCAGGTGGAAGAGGCGGTCTATCTGGCTGACCGGGTGGTGATCATGGGGTCGCCGCCGAACTCGGTGTATGAGGAGGTGGCGATTCCGCTGCTCCGGTCGCGGGATCGGGAGTCTCCGGCCCTGCGCAGCCTGATTAAAGAACTGCGCCAGCGCCTCGGCGAGCTGCCCTGCTGTCTGGGGGCCGGAGGACTGAGGTGACCGTTCCGGTAACGACTTGTTCTGCCGACAGCTATGAAGGAGAAATCTGCCATGACCTTTGATCCCGCCCGACGGCGCTTTGCCTGGATGGTGGCCGGTGCGCTGCTGACCTTTGCTGTTCTGGCAGGGGTCCGGTTTTACCGGTCGGATAACCAGCCGCAAAAAAGTGTAGTGCCGACGATCCGCCTCGCCTATCAGGACCGAATCGGCAGCGCCCTGTGCATTGTGGCGGTGGAAAAGGATCTGTTCCGCGAGGCCGGGTGGGAGGTACAGGCCTTTCGTTTCAACAACGGCCCGGCCTGCGCCGAGGCGCTGTTTTCCGGTTCGGCCGATGTGGCGACCATGGGTGATACCACGGCGATTATCGCTGCGGCCCGCAGCCTGCCGTTGACCATTGTTGCCAGCCATGGCAGCGGCGAGCACCGTCATCGCCTGATGGTGGCCGCCGATTCGCCGATCTTCCGTATCGAGCAGCTGGCCGGTCAGGCCATCGGGGTGAAAAAGGGGACATCCACTTACGGCGGGTTGTTGGCTTTTCTCGCCGCGCATCGATTGCCGGTTGATGCGATCCGCCTCATCGACATGCGTCCTGCGGATATGCCCGAGGCGTTGCTCTCCGGATCCATCTCTGCTTTTGTTGCCAGCGAGCCGACCCCTTCCCTGGCTGAAGTCCAGGGGGCTCGTCAGCTGGCGACGCTGGGAGGACTCGGTAACAGCTATCCGTTGCTGATGCTGGCCGGCAACCGGTTTCTTGCGGAGAATCCCGACCAGATGCGCGCCCTGCTGCAGGGCCTGAAGGCGGCCGCTCGCTTCATCGCTGATCATCCGGCGGAAACCGTGACGACTCTGGCTCGGGCCACCGGCCTGCCGCCGCAGCTGGTGCGACGCTCCATGGCGTTGCATGACTATCGCCTGATGCTCGACGAACCGGTGCTGGCTAGTTTACAGAAGAGCAGTGAATTTCTCTATTCCCAGAGCATCATCGACCGCCGTCCCGATCTATGGCAGGTCGCCGACGCCGGCTATCTGCCGTAAGGAAGAGGCTGCAGCAGCTCCAACCTCATGAAGTCCAGGTTTGCGGAAACAGCTAGTGCTGCATTTTATTGCCGGCAATAAAAGGATGAACCATGTGGAAGTATTTGATGGGCCAACTGCTGTTGTGCTGTCTGCTGCTCGGAACGTCCGTTTCCGGACTTTGCGCCGAGGAACCGCTTCTGCAGTAGAGCATCGCCGAGATGGAGGCGCGCATCGCCGCCTATGTGCCCGATGAGCGCTATCGGGACGACGCCTTCGGCCTGGTGGTGGTCAAGGACGCCATCGTCAGTCTCAAGGCCGGTTCAGGGGGGATCGGGGCCTGCCTGGTGGGCGGCAAGACCGGCGAGGTGGTGGAGCGGGGGCGCAACCGTCAGTATAGCCCCCATTTTCGCAGCGATATGCACGCCGAGATGGATCTGTTCAATCGCTACGAGGACCGACTGCAAAAGAAGGGCGGCGGTAATTCCGGAAACAACCCCCGCCAGTGCGGCGATCTGATCCTGCTTACCTCCACCGAGCCCTGCCCCATGTGCCTTACTCGAATCATCAATTCCGGCATTCAGCGCATGTACTACATTAACCCCGATGCGGACGGTGGCATGGTTCAGCGTATGGAGCAGCTGCCGCCCTTCTGGCGGCGATTCGCAGCCGGTCGCGATTTTCGCCAGGCGGAATGCTCGCCAAAGTTGCAGAAGATCGCCGAGGATCTGTTCCGTCATTCGGTGCGCTCTTTTGCCAAGGGCAAGAAGTGATCTGAGGCTAGGAGGCTGTTGGACTATCCATGAGCCGGCTGCAAATTCGGCCCGTATTGTCCGGCAGACTCCTAGGGGAAATACAGAAGGCAGGATAAAAAAAGGGCGCGCCTTTCAGGAGGGAAAGGGCGCGCCAAAAGATGGAGGTTCTAAACTGCGAAACACGAACCGTTTTTATTATTCCGTGTATCTGTGGATAATATAGCCTTTTGCGCCTTGCAGCGCCACGTGCCACTTCGTAAAAAAACCAGGGCGAGATCTCATCTGGAGACTGTGCGTTTGCACAGGTCGCCTTTAGTGCCATAAAAAAGCCGACTGTCCATGGCGTGGACAGTCGGCTTTTTGCTGCGCAGGTTGGTGGCTCAAGCCATGGATACCTCGGGAGCGTCGCCGCCAAGGACCTTGAGCAAGCGGTTTACGCGAAAGATGACCAGGAATTTCTGTTCTTTGGCCGGATCACCTTCGGGCACGGGACAGCGCCGCGCGTATTGGGCGATCAGTTCCGGATCGGTTTCTTCCTTGATTTTTTCCAGAAACAGTCGTGCCCCCTGATAGCGGCCGCCGGCTTCGAGAAACAGAAAGGCTGCCTGGGGATTGCTCTGCAGGTTGTGATGGCTGAGCCGGTCAAGCATGATGAAGCTGATCGAACCGTCTTCCATGACCTGAGGCCGGGCGTAGATGGCCGCATCGACCTTGCCCTGGCTGTCGGCGGTGGCCAGAATGCCGGTGCCGTCGGTATTGTCGAAATAGTCCTTGAGATTCATGCTCCCCCCTTTGACTAGTTACGGGCGTCTATTCCCGCTGCCCGAAGATCGAACAGTCGATCCTTTCTCTCTACTCTACCCCTGCTGCGGTTCCCTATACAACTGTGATAAGTACAAGCTAATCAGCGATGGCGCCCCTCGGGCCTGCTCCAGGTGTCGCAAGGGTTAGCTTGGCTCGGGGTCCAGCTATGTTAATTGAGGAACTGCGGTTAGAGAACGGCTCGCTGCTGATAGGCGCAGAAGCCGGGGCGTGGACCGATTTGAGGATGGTTGCGGCAGGTGGCGGGGCGTTGGGAGTAGATGGTGCAGCGACGGCTGGTCGGGGCAAGGAAGATGCAGTCGTCGTTGGCCCGTCGGGCCAGGGTAAAGATCTCATGCTTGAAGTTGAAATGATCGATCAGGCCGGCTTTTTTCAGCCGTTTGGCAAGCTGTTTGGCCGGTTCCTCGGCTTCAAAAGCATCAATAAGTTCCATGCGTACCAAGTCCTCAACGCGCACTTCTACAGGCAGACTGCAACAGGCCGCACGACAGTCGTTGCACAGCCCTTTGCGGTATTTGATCCAGGTCGCCGGACTGTCGACGTAGGAGTGGTGTCTGACTATCTTTTTCATAACTGTGATGCCGGAGGTACAGCTGAAAACCTGAGGAGGGAACAGCTCGAAGGACGGTTAATTCAGACCGGCTGCGCGCCGGAAAGTGATGACCAACGGGGCGGAACACTACTTGAGGGGGCGGGGAATTGCAAGGGGAAAGCAAAAAAGTCGTCTCGGTTGAGCAAAATCATCGGATGGACTGCGTTGAAACAGCCTGTTGTTCGAGGTCACCAATTGGACTCAGCCGGCAAGGCACTCTGGCGCTGCGGCTCAGGGACAGACCCTTTAGGTCGTCCCTGAGCGGTCAGCGCCATTGCTCACCCGGACTTTGGGGCACTTTTCCATCAGGGTGCGGAACACTCGCAGACGCTCAATCGATGGAGGGCAGACTCTCAATGATCTGCCGGGTTATCACTTGCTTATGGCAAGAATAGGCGGGATCCGGGGCAAGGAGGCCGACGACAAAATATTCTTCATTCTCCGTAGGGGCAACGAAGCCGACGATCCTGCGGCGGTCAAAGTCGAGGTCGACCCAGATCAGCTTGCCGGCATCGGGATCTATTCGTTCCAGTGATTCAACGGCGCAGACCATCTCGGCGCCGGTGCATTCGATTCCCCAGCCGGGGATACGGCCGCGACTGGCAATGATAAAGCCTTGCGAATCGACGACGAATGCGGCTTCGGATCGGGTCACCTCCATGCACCAGGAAATGCAATTCTCCCAGGTGCTGAAAAGCGGTGGCGGGATTAATTCTTCTTGCCGGTCAGCTTCAACTGACGGGGGGACCGGTGTGGTTTGGGGCTGTGCTTCAATCGCGGGCAGGTTTTGCCGCGATAATCTCAAATAAGATTGCCCGTCTTCTGACGGAATCGACCCTTGAGGCTGTTTAAGCACGACAGGGATC
>LGVF01000520.1_pt1 | contig 15052 bp, 16 predicted proteins | sample 469901 | NCBI WGS metagenome assembly LGVF01 (sample SAMN03893561, study PRJNA290197) | marine sediment metagenome | material: sediment; isolation source: combined push core samples #3730, #5133, and #5579 collected at Hydrate Ridge | place: Pacific Ocean: Hydrate Ridge
GTTACAGCAGCGATTGCAAAGCGAGTCCGTAAGGCAATTGACCACTATCGCCCTTCCCCTTACCGTCCGGAAGGATTTATAGATTCGGTTGAGCAGTGGTTCAACGATTCTATACCGCCGCAGATGGAAGGAAGCTGGATTAAAGAGATTATTCCTGCACATTCAATATTTTTGAAACCCCTTAATAGTCCCAATAACATAGCTAAAGTCCCTTCAGTCTTTAGGGATCAAGGTGAGTCTAAAAAATTTCCGAAAGCATATCTTTGTTTTTTTAAAAATGCGAGGGTCGTGAATGAAAATGGTGCAATCATTTCTTATGACAACAAAGTCTTCGCTGATTTCACCATCGAACTCGGTAAACCGATAGAAGAGTATGAAGTTTTTAAATCGTATATCCATAAACCTCTATTCAGGAAAGAGTGTCTGGCTACAATAACCTCTACAGGCAATACAGGTTATTTCCATTGGATTTTTGAGAGCCTGCCTCGTTTAAAAATACTTGAAGAAGTAATTGATGAAATTGATTATTTGATTGTTCCATATAATCTAAAGGGATTCCACTTAGAGACGCTGAATCTATTAGGATTCCCAGAAGAGAAATTGCTCAAAATGAAAGATGGTGCTCATTTGCAATGTGAAAGACTATTTGTACCATCTATCTCAAGGCAGGTGCCAATGTGGGCATGTAAATTTTTGAGGGACTCTTTTATTCCTGATGAGATTGGAGAACCACATAGATTGATTTATATCTCCAGGAAAGATGCTCTTTATCGAAAAATCATCAATGAAGAGGAAGTGGGTGATTATTTGCAAGGCATTGGATTCGAAATAGTTGAGCTGTCTGGACTAACTTTTTTAGAGCAGGTTAAAATTTGTGCTGAAGCTCGAATTGTTGTGGCTGCTCATGGAGCAGGTTTAAGTAATACGGTGTTCTGTAAAAAAGCTAAAATTCTCGAATTTTTCTCCACATCTTATATTAATGCAAGCTTCAGGATACTTGCCAACCAGGTGGGAAATGAATATTATTATCTTCAGGGTGTAGATGCTCCCGGGAATTCTCCCTCTGCATGGCGAGACTATACAATAGATACAAAAGCATGCGGGAAAACGTTGGAATGGATGTTGAGGGACGTTTAAAAGCCTCTCATCCGCTGAAGACCTTGTACCGATGTCGAGTAATCTTAACCTTTTTATAGTGGTAACCATAACCATAAAGAGTATTCAACTCCACTACCACAGGGATAAGTATATGTTTGGTGGTGGAAATTAGCAACATTACAAACTAAAATCAGGTGTCAGGTGTGATAAACTTTGAAAAATAATAGCGTACTTGTAACTGGCGGAGCCGGGTTCATAGGCTCGCACCTCGCAGACAGGCTGTTAGCTGAAGGTAATGATGTCTTTGTTCTGGATAACTTCGACCCTTATTATGATCTGAGCCTGAAACAGAAAAACATAGAGCATAACATGGGAAAAGAGAGTTATACGTTGATAGAAGGCGACATTAGAGACTATGAGTTATTGAAATCAATCATTACTAATAATGATATAGAATATATTTTCCACAACGCCGCTCAAGCTGGTGTACGCATCTCACTTAAAGACCCGTTCAAAACACATGAAGTGAATGCTACCGGGACATTGAACATACTTGAAGCAGCGAGAGGCTCGCATGTAAAGAAATTTATCAATGCCTCATCCTCTTCAGTATATGGGAAAGTATCACGCCTGCCTTTCGAGGAGAACCATCCTCATCAGCCCATATCACCTTATGGTGCATCTAAACTTTTGGCAGAACATTACTGCCGGATATATTATGAGATATATGGGCTGAAGAGCGTATCATTGCGATACTTCACGGTTTTCGGACCGCGGATGAGGCCTGACCTGGCAATAAACATTTTCACACATAAAGCGTTGAATAATGAACCTATTGAAATTTTCGGGGATGGGGAGAAGACCCGGGACTTTACATATATTGACAATGTGGTTGAGGCAAATATATTGGGAATGAAAAAGGGTAAGGGTGAATATAACATAGGTGGCGGGGTGCGTTGTTCTATTATTGATCTGGCACGTAAGATTATCTCTATAACCGGGAGCAGTTCAGAGATAATACATAGTGAAAATGTGAAAGGTGATGCTGAACATACGATGGCACACATCGGGAAAGCAAAGAAAGAGATTGGATACAGTCCTGCGATCACCTTTGAAAATGGGATTAGATATTATATCAATTGGATAAAATCTAGTATGGTGGGTTAATTTGCCAGGAATACAAAATATCAAATTAGGGAGAGAAACATGAACTCCAGGTACCTTTTGAGAGCGTATGTATCACATATTCGCTGGGTAGCACTAAATAAATTACCAAAACATCCTGTGTTGCGGGAGAACCTCAAATATAAAGATATGCATAAAGGAGAACGCTGCTTCATCTTAGGCAGTGGTCATTCGATATTAAAGCAGGATCTGACTAAACTACACGATGAGATAGTTATCACTCAGAATCACTTCCACGTGCATCCTGACATCGATGTGATTCAGCCAAAATACCATTGCGTTGTTCCGATGTATCAACCACCGGAATATAATAATGACTGGATTAAATGGTTTGAATCCATGGAAGATAAATTACCTAGCCATACAATACTCTTCTTGGGCTTGAATTCAAAGGAATTGGTTGAAGAAAATGAGCTGTTCGTGAACCGAAGGAGTTATATTAACCATGGACCGAACGCAATGTTTATGAGACGGCCTGCAATAGATCTTACACGCATTATAACGGGTATTCCTACAGTGCTAACACAATGTCTAACCGTTGCATTGTATATGGGTTTTGGTAAAATTTATTTATTGGGCTTTGACCTGGATCAACTCTGTCAGAAAGCAGATAGAACGTGGGGCAGATTCTATGGCTCGTCTCCAATCACAACAAATGAAGCCGAAAAGCGTATTGAACAAGAACAGGATAGGACCGGGGAGGGTTGGTTCAACTTTTGGGTGATGTGGAAACAGTTTAGACTCCTACGAGAAGAAGCTGAGCGAAATGGGACAGAGATTATAAATCTTACAGAAGGTGGATTGCTGGACTGTTTTGAGCGTCAAACGTATGACTCAATAGTGTATGAAAATTGGAGGTGATACATATTAAACTAATAAGAATATTTCGGGTTCCGTTAGAAATATTATCTGGTTTGCTACCACGCTCTCTTTATGCTATTTTAGTGTTTGAAATGGGGTCATTTGTCGGGCGTGCTATTACGAAAAAACTAGTTCTAAATAAAGATTTAGAAAACTACATAAATCTTGGTTCTGGCTTTAAAACCTTTGATGATTATATCAATATCGATTTTTTTTCATTTTCAAATAAAGCGGATTACGAGGCTGATTTCAGATACCCATTGAAGATCGATGATGATTGCGTTGACGGTATATTCACCGAACATGTATTGGAGCATCTTACGTATGATCAGGCAGAACGTCTGCTAAAAGAATGCTACAGGATACTGAAGCCAGGTGGCATTATACGAATCATAGTCCCGGATGTATCAATTTTCATAGAAAAATATTGTCTTAATGATAATGATTGGTTTTCACAATGGGAAAAACATGTATTTATCGAGAGTGAGGATGTTACTCGACGTAACAGAAGAATGATCTCAAAAATGACCGCTATTAGCTTTGTGACTCAAGAGTATGGGCATGTATCCTGCTGGGATTTTGAAACATCAGAAACATTTTTATCAAAAGCAAACTTCAAGAAGATCGAAAAAACCGCATTCGGACAAGGTTCCAACAAAAAGTTGTTGAAAGATAACGATTCTAGGGCTTCAATATCTCTTTATGTGGAGGGTTCGAAATAATGGAATATAAGCGCGATTTATTCCCGGAGTTGATGGAACTGCGCGGTGTGCCAGCAGTTCGTTTTGTAGAGGTGTTTGTCGCATTGATAACCGATATCCAGAATGGGCTATATAAATTGAATGTTAATAATATGAATATGGGGCATTTTTTGGAAAAGGGGTTTGGTACGACAATCGACATCACACAAACCGTTCGACAGATCATGAATGGGGGGCATTCTTAAGATGTCACTCTCCGTATGTGCCATCATCCCCGCACGCGGCGGGTCAAAAGGAATCCCGCGTAAGAACGTTGTCTCTATTGACGGTAAACCACTGCTTGCATATTCAGTCGAACATGCACGGGCTTCGAAATATATCGAACGGGTGATCGTCTCTACAGATGACGATGAGATAGCGCAAGTGGCGATTTCGTATGGCGCAGAAGTGCCGTTTATGCGCCCTGCAGAATTGGCAGGCGATGAAGTGCTTGATCTCCCGGTTTTCCAACACGCATTGAGTTTTTTGAAAGAGAGTGAAAACTATAAACCCGACATCATAGTGCATCTGAGGCCAACCTCACCTCTACGAGACGCGACACGAATAGATGAAGCTGTTGGTCTGCTCATAAGAACTCCTAATGCAGACTCGGTAAGATCTGTTTCTATACCGTCACAACATCCATACCGGATGTTTTCTATCGCAGAAGATGGATTCTTATGCCCGTTGATGAAAACTGAATACAAAGAACCCTATCTATTGCGTCGTCAGGAATTGCCGCCTGTGTATTGGTATAATTGCGTTATAGATGTTACAAGATATGAAACCATCTTTGAAAAGCAATCGATGACAGGAGACTACATATTACCATACATTATGGACAGCAAGTTCGTTGTAGATATTGATAGTCCCGATGATTTATTGGTTGCTGAAGTCAAGATAAGGATGTTGAGGGAAAATGAGAGATAGGAAATTGAAACGGGTTAAACCGTTAAATGTACTAATTGTCGGAGCTGGTATGTACACTTGTGGTACAGGGACAGAAGCTTTTGGGACTATCCTTCCGGCAGTGTACGAGGGATACAGGACTGGAATAGTCGATAAGATCACGATTGTAGGTACAAACCCACATAAACGAAGTAACGTCCTCGAAAAAGCACACATATTGAGTCAGGTAATGGGATTGGATGTAGATGTGGAATACTTTCCGCAGGGCGATGAGATCAATCCGCAAGCATACGAGGAAATAGCCAGGACGGGAGATTACAATTGCGCAATCATTGCGATTCCTGATCATTTGCACTTTGAAGTAATTAAGAATTTAATAACACACCGGCTTCACTGCTTGGTGGTGAAGCCACTGGTTCCACATCTCCACGAGGCTGATGAACTGATACGGTTGCAGCGTGAAAACGAGGTATATTGCGCGGTTGAATTTCATAAAAGGTTCGATGAGACGAATCTGCGGATCAGGAAAATGATCCTGGAGAATATGATCGGCGATCTCTTATATAGTCTCGTGGAGTATAGCCAGAGAAAAAGTATTCCACTAGAGCATTTCAAAGCGTGGTCAAATAAAACCAACATATTTCAATATCTCGGAGTACATTATGTTGACCTGATCTACTTCTGCACAGGTGCCCTTCCGGAGCGAGTGATGGCTGTGGGGCAGAAAGACCTTCTGAAATGCGAAGAAATTGACACTTACGATGCAATCCAGGTCTTCATTGAGTGGAAGTACAGAGATTCCGTCAAGAGATTTACTTCTGCTATTCTCACTAACTGGATAGACCCCTACACAACCACAGCGATGTCAGACCAGAAGATAAAATATATTGGAACGTCAGGGCGAATTGAATGTGATCAAAAGGATAGAGGCTTGAGGATAGTTTCAGATCAGCAAGGAATAGAGGACATTAATCCGTATTTCTCGGATTTCAGGTACAATATCCAGGATACTGCGTTGAACTTTAGAGGATATGGATACGAAAGTATTATTCAATTCCTGAAGGATTGCTGCTCTTTGGAATGTGGAGCATACAAGCCAGAAGACTTAAAAGGGCTGAGATCGACCTTTCAAGATGCCAAGGTGTCAACAGCAGTCATAGAAGCGGTGAACACGAGCTTGGCAGAAGATGGAAGATGGATTTATATAGACCTAAATTCCATGGTGGATTAGTGAAGATGAAAACAACTGCTGAAGAGTACGTAACTGTCCCTTCTGAAAAACTTAAGGATTTTTGCATTGCTGTGCTGAAAAGCAGGTTCGTGAAAGATGATGTTATATACCATGTATCCGAGTCGTTAATTCAAACCTCGTTGCGCGGCGTTGATTCACACGGGATCGAACTTCTGCCACACTATATACGTGCCGTGGACTCAGGGAGAATCAATCCAAACCCAACATATAATTACAGAGCGACAGCCCCCTCGACAGGAGTCGTGGACGCCGACCACACTTTTGGACATGCGGCTGGAGCGGAAGGTATGCTAAAAGCAGTAGATCTGGCACGTACAAGTGGCATTGGTGCCGTTTCCGTATACAATTCAACACACTTTGGGGCGGCAGCGTACTTCTCTCTCTTAGCTTCTAAACAGGACATGATTGGGATTAGCTTTACACACGCGGATTCACTCATGTTGAGCTACTCAGGAGTGCGCCCTTTTTTCGGTTCGAATCCGCTATGTTTCTCCGCGCCTTGTGAAGGTGAAGATCCTTTCTGTCTGGATATGTCTACAACTCTTGTAAACTGGAATAAACTTCGCAGATACAAGGGTATGGGAAAAGATGTCCCATCAGATTGGGCGTGCGATACAAAAGGGAAGCCAACGACCAATCCAGATGATGCCGTATCACTTTTGCCAATAGGGGGGTACAAAGGTTTCGGTTTGAGTATGATGATTGACATCTTATGCAGTCTTCTATCTGGAATGCCTTTCGGTCGGGATATTGTAAAGATGTACGCAGATCCAATTGAGAAGAGACGACATCTCGGTCACTTCTTCATGGCGATAGACATCGCGCGATTTACAGATGCAACCATGTTTAAAGAACGATTACGAATGATGATGGATGAGGTTCGTAGTGAACAGGCAAAGAACAGTACGATTCCGGTTATGGTTCCTGACGATCCTGAGAAAGCAATGTACAATCTCCGCTCGAGAGAGGGGATACCCGTAGCTATAGAAACTTATGAAAACTTCAAACATATTTCTGTTGACATTGGTTTTGAATTGTCTGAGTGATCGCACCCTACATTATAAATACGGGCATCATGAAATAGGGATAGGACATTAGTATGAAAAAGATAATTAAAAAAATCGGGAATGCTGTTTTAGATGTGTGTTGTAACTACGATTGTTTTCAAGAATATATGAGAAGTCATGGCACATTATATGGAGAATATAAGTTTATACCATCAAACCAAAATTGGTCAATACAACAGGTTCTAATGGAATATGATTTTAAAGATGTTAAAAAAACAGATGTGGTTTTAGATATAGGGGCTAATATTGAGGGGTTCTCTATTTTAGTAAGCGGCGATGCAAAAATGGTGTATTCAGTAGAACCATTATACCACGAAATACTTGAAAAAAACATTAAAAACAACCATATAACCAATATTAAAGTAATTAAATGCGGGCTTGGCGAAGGCATTACACATTTGGGGTTTGTAGGAAAATCAACGGATGTAATGTGTTATGGATTAAAATATATAATAGATACTTTCTGTGGAGGACACGTGGATTTTCTTAAACTGGACTGTGAAGGAGGGGAATGGTTTATCAAACCAGATGATTTGATGGGTATTCGTAGAATTGAGTGCGAATTACATAATTTTGATGGTTCACATGATTTTAATATGTTTTTAAAAATGTTATCAAATGCAGGATATAATTATGAATACACACAAAAAAAATGAGCGTCTTATGCTAGTTCACGCATTTAACTTTGAATCTATGGAGCGGATATGCCGATAGTTGATGTTGTTAACTTCAATGCTGATGCCTCCTGCCTTCCATCAGCCAAGTGGCTGAAGTGCTTAGAGGGTGGGAAACATTCACTGTTTATGCAGATGCTTAAGAACTATGTACGTTTTAATCGCAAAGTCAACTTAGGACTTGTTGGTGCGACTGTAAAGGATATAGCTTTCTTCAACCCTGAAGCAATTGATTACATCAATGACCACCAGGATGTTTTTCAGCTTTTGGCAAGACCATTTACCCATGACAGTCCGTTGCTGAGACTTCCGGACGGTTTCAGATACAATCTTGACAAGGGCTTGCGTTGTATTCACAATTATTTTTCAAACGTCAGCAACTACTACTTGCCTCCTGAGATCATGTTAACGGGTGAACAGATCCGTATCTTAAAGGAGTTTGACATTCAATGTATATTCCTGCATAAGAATCGCTACAATGAAAGCATCAGGAAACACATACCAGACACACCATTTATGCTACATGGTGTGCTGAATACTCGGATGTGGTGCATACCATTTGCGGAAGGGGAACTGGAAAAAAAGTATTTGTCTGCAATTCATGGCGTTACTACCCCGGATGCATGGTGTGAAGAAATAGATCGAGGATCATCTTCTGATCTTTTTCTATGGCGAGATGGTGAAAGCTGCCTGCTCTTGCCGCTCGGCGTCGATCATGAGGCAATGATATTTGAAGCAGAGTTAATCGCGGGGGTGAAAAGGAAATTTCTATCAGAAATTTCATTCGAGGCGAACGACATAGCCAAAGAAAGCGCCGTGTTAAGATACTTCCCGCTACATTCAATGAAACCATGGCTTAACGAAATGAAGTTGTACTGGTTTGTTTCCAGAGTGCGGGATATGGAGAAGGTGATATCATCCCTACCTGATAGACATAGGCTATTCTGGCTGCTTATAATCAACTCTGACATTCTATCTTCGGTTGAAAAAAATCCACCTATCATAGATGTAGGTGAAAATGTTTTTAATGTTGACAGCGGTAACTTTCTATGGGATGGAGTAATTCCTATTAGGGAGAAAAGACAGGTGATATTGAAAAGAAGCGAACGGGCTGGTGAAGGCGAGGATTATCTTGCCTATATTGATTTGCTTAAGGAGAAGAAGATCACCCCCGATGAGATATGCGCCATCTGGAGAAGATCGGATGAACCACATTTGAGGAAAGGATATGCACGAGTATGCGATGAAATTTGACTCTTCCGTAGAGTGAGTTGTAATGAACTGTGTAGAGGGTGATTAATATGAAAGTAGTAATCCTATGCGGCGGGAAAGGCACACGGATGCGGGAAGAAACAGAGTTCAAGCCAAAACCATTGGTGGAAGTTGGCGGTATGCCAATACTCTGGCATATTATGAAAATCTATAGCCATTATGGCTTTAACGATTTTGTGTTATGTCTCGGATACAAAGGAAATATGATTAAGGAGTATTTTTTAAACTTTGAATGGTTTGCAAATGACTTTACATTACACATGGGTAAGGGAAAGGGAGACATGACAACTCATGCTCACTCTATGGAACATTGGAATATCACTTTTGCTGATACAGGGGAAGATACTGATACAGGTGGCAGGGTGAAGAAAATCGAAAAATATATCGCGGATGATACATTTTTCTTAACTTACGGCGATGGGGTGGCGGATGTCAATATCTCAAGTCTGTTACAATTTCATAAATCAAAAGGTAAAATCGCTACTGTAACCGGTACAAAACCAACGTCACGTTTCGGGGTTCTTGAAATGGATGAATCTGGCATTGCTAAATCCTTTGCAGAAAAACCCGCTACAAACGGCCTAATAAATGGTGGATTCGGCGTATTTAATCGTGAAATATTTAACTATCTGACTGAAGAATCGAACTTCGAAAGGGATGCTTTGCAAAAACTGGCGGGAAAAAAAGAAGTTGCTGTTTATCGACATGATGGGTTCTGGCAATGTATGGATACATACAAGGAAGTTGAAGAATTTAATAAACAATGGAACTTAGATAATAGGCCATGGGTTGTATGGAAAAATGATGAAGTCTAACTGGAAGGATAAGACTATTTTTATTACCGGTGCAACTGGACTGGTAGGTTCGTGGCTGACCAAGTTCTTGGTTGACGAAGGTGCCAATGTTGTTGTATTAGTCCGTGACATCGTCCCAAAATCAATATTGTGGAGCAGTTCCGCTGAGTTTGATTATATCAAAGACAGTTTAACAATAGTGAATGGTGAACTTGAAGATTATTTACTGCTTGAAAGAGCGCTAAACGAGTATGAAATAGAGGTTGTGTTTCATTTAGGTGCCCAAACGATTGTTGGGATAGCTAACCGGAATCCTTTATCCACCTTTGAATCGAATGTTAGGGGGACCTATAACCTATTGGAAGCATGTCGAAGGGCACCGCTTATAAAAGCTGTGGTTATTGCATCCAGCGATAAAGCGTATGGTGGGCAAGAGCACTTGCCGTACGATGAGACCGCACCTCTACAGGGCACACACCCATACGATGTTTCTAAGAGTTGTGCTGATCTAATTGCATACACTTATTATAATACTTTCAAGTTGCCGGTTTGCGTTACTCGATGCGGTAACTTTTATGGACAGGGGGATCTCAATTTTAACCGGATCATTCCTGGAACTATTCGTTCATTGCTGAATAATGAAAGTCCGATTATCCGCAGTGATGGAAAATTCATTCGTGATTATTTTTATGTGAAAGATGGAGCACTTGCTTACATGTTACTTGCGGAGAAAATGCTTACTGATATATCAATCCACGGTGAGGCATATAATTTTAGTAATGAAACTCAGGTGACTGTTTTTGAATTGGTAGATAAGATAATTGAGCTAATGGAAGTTGATGTTGAACCAACGATATTGAATCAGGCTCAGCATGAGATTCGAAACCAATACCTATCTGCAAAAAAAGCTAAAGAGCAACTTGGCTGGAGCGCAAAATATACGCTGGATTCTTCTTTGAAAGAAACGATTGAATGGTATAAAAACCTAAAATGAGGGATATATATGATGAAATGCCGATTTTGTGATAATACAAATGTAAATTTATTTCTTGAATTGGGTGAAACGCCTCTTGCAAATGCTTTTTTGACCGAGGACGAAGTAAATACCATCAAAGAACCTAAATTTCCGCTTGACGTTTATTTCTGTGAAGATTGTGGGCTGGTTCAAATCGATCCTGTAGTTCCTCCACAAGATATATTTAAAGATTATATTTATTTTTCATCTACATCAGATACAGTTCATAAACATGCACAATATCTGGCACAAAGCTTTAAAGAGCGATTCCAACTGCATGATAATTCATTTATTGTTGAAATTGCAAGTAACGATGGCTGTGTGCTCAATTATTTCAAGAACGTAAATATGAATATACTTGGTGTCGAGCCAGCTGAAAATATCGCAAAGGTGGCAGTGGACTCTGGGATTGAAACGTATATTGATTTTTTCAATGAAGAGACTGCCAGGAAGATTAAAGATAAATACGGCAATGCTGATGTGATTCTTGCACGCCATGTCTTTGCTCATGTTCCTAAGATTCATAGTTTCATGCGGGGACTGAAATTACTATTAAGTAAGAATGGGGTTATTGCAATCGAAGCTCCTTATTTGGTTGATTTTGTTGAAAAAGTAGAGTTCGATACTATTTACCATGAACACTTGTCATATTTATCGTTACGTCCAATGTCCAATTTATTTAAAAAATACGGCATGGAAATATTTGATGTTGAACACTTTGACATACATGGAGGTTCACTTATCTATTATATAAGCAACGAGGGGGCCCATGAAGTGAGCCCGAAAGTTGGGCAATATACTGATAATGAAATACAAAAGGGTTTTGATGATATTGGGATTTATTATGATTTTGCAGATAAAATATCACAAATCAAGACGAAACTCCTATATCTATTAAATCAATTAAAACATGATGGAAATTCCATAGCCGCATATGGAGCACCGGCAAAAGGCAATACACTGTTAAATTACTGTAATATTTCAATTGATTTGATAGATTATATAGTAGATAAAAGTAAATACAAACAAGATTTGTATACTCCTGGAACTCACATTCCAGTGTACAGTCCAGAGAGGCTGCTTGAGGATATGCCTGATTATACGTTACTCCTTGCATGGAACTTTGCGGATGAAATATTAGAACAGCAAAAGTTATATCGTGAAAAGGGTGGAAAGTTTATTATTCCAATCCCTGACATTAAAGTGGTATAGATGGAATTTATAGAAACACGGCTTAAAGGAGCATTTATCATCGAACCGGAGCGTTTAGAAGATGAACGCGGTTTCTTTGCACGTACATTTTGCCTAAAGGAGTTTGAGGCTCACGGTTTGAATCCAAAAATGGTCCAGTGCAACATTTCGTATAACAAACATAAAGGAACTTTGCGTGGTATGCACTATCAGGCTGCACCCATGGCGGAAGCTAAATTGGTACGCTGCACAAGAGGGGCCATCTATGATGTTATTATAGACCTGCGGCCCGACTCGCCAACTTACTGCCAGTGGCTGGCAGAGGAACTTAATACTGAAAACTCCAAGATGATCTATATCCCCGAAGGTTTTGCACATGGATTCCAGACTATGGAGGATGATACAGAGGTATTTTATCAGATGTCTGAATTCTACTCTCCTGAACATGCGCGAGGAGTTCGATGGGATGATCCAGTGTTTGGGATTGAGTGGCCTTTGAATACGAAAATAATTTCTGAAAAGGATAATAACTATCCTTTAATAAATCAAACAAACTTGATGTAGTGGATGGAAACCCGAATGAAAATATTATTAATCGGAAAAACGGGACAATTAGGAAGTACATTGTTAAAGGATGCACTTGCGTTAGGACATAATGTGCTTGTCCCTTCCAAAGAAGAACTTGATATTTTAAATGAAGATTCGTTCTTAGATGCAATGATACATCATAAGCCGGAAGTTGTAATCAATACCGCTGCATTTCATAATGTGCCACTGTGCGAAATTGAGCCAGTAAAAGCATTCCAATCAAATTGCATTGCTGTTAAGAGTATGGCAGAAATATCAAATGAATTTGATGCCTGGTTTGTTTCTTTTAGCACGGATTACGTATTCAGCGGTGAGAAACGGAAACCCATATATTGAATCTGACATACCAGGACCACTTCAAATGTACGGTCTATCAAAATTGGCTGGCGAATATGGTGCTCTTTCGTATAAAAAATCAATTATGATCAGGACATGTGGATTATATGGGCTACAGGGTGCCACATCCAAAGGTGGTAATTTTGTAGATAATCGAATCCAAGATTCAAAACAAAATGAGCGAATAGAGATTAGTAATGACCAAACAGTCAGTCCAACATATGTCGGTGATTTAAGTGAAGCGGTCTTGCAGTTGATTGCTCATCCCTCCAAAGAGTCGGGTATATATCATTTGGTCAATGAGGGCTATTGTACGTGGTATGAATTCACAAAGGAAATATTTAAAATCTTAGATATTGATGTTGAATTGGTGCCAGTTGATCGTAAAGGTAAAACGGGTAAGATGAGAAGACCGTTGTTTTCTGCGTTAGAAAATAAAAGAGCTAAAAGATTAGGAGTTATGCTACCTAACTGGAAAGAAACCCTGCATGAATATCTAAAGATAAAGTATATGGACAAGATGCAATGAAAATCATAATAGACGATAAAGAAAAAATTCTAGCTGTAGAAACAAGCGACAAAAGAAAGACAGTGCCCCTATATTCGAAGGAGGCATTTGAGATCATATCCAATCAGTGGCTCAAAATGGGGTGGAATGAAAAGTATGTTTACACATTCAGCTGGATGGGGCGTCCAATTATTCAATTACCAGAAGATATGATCCGCATTCAGGAAGTAATTTACCGAATAAAACCTGATGTGATTGTTGAAACAGGTGTAGCCCATGGCGGTTCGCTTATTTATTATGCAAGCTTGTGCAAGGCTACGGAAAAAGGCCGAATCATTGGCATAGATATAGAAATCCGATCACATAATCGCACAGCGATTGAAAATCACGAATTAGCATCGTACATAACTCTAATCGAAGGCGATTCTACGGATGATGCGATTGTCAATCAGGTAAAAGCACTTGTAAAACCTGATGAAACTGTGTTAGTAATCCTTGATTCAAATCATACAAAACAACATGTATTAAGAGAGTTGAATGCTTATTCCCCTCTTGTGACAAAAGGGTCTTATATTGTAGCTACCGATGGGTCCATGAAATATCTACATGATGTGCCACGGGGCGACCCTGAGTGGATTTGGGATAATCCTACGGAGGCAGCGCTCGAATTTGCAGCTAAAAATCCGGAGTTTGTTGTTGAACAGCCAGAATGGGTGTTTAATGAGAGTAAATTGATCGAAAATATTACGCATTGGCCAGGAGCATATTTAAGGCGAATACAATCGAAATGATAAGTAACTATTAGGTAAAATACATAATTACTGTTTAATATAAGACTTATATGCGAAAAAAGTACTTCCAATTGAAATGTGAATACACATCATTTCAAGCATAAAAGATTCTGAAATAATTATTTCGGATATCGATAGGAGGTTATGAATGATAAAAAAACAGATGAATCCGATAATAACCACAATAATTCCAACCTATCGCAGGCCAAAACTACTGGAAAGGGCAATAAAAAGTGTTTTGAACCAAACCTATCCTTATCTCAAGATTTGTGTTTATGATAATGCTTCAGGAGATGAAACTGCATCTGTTGTGGCAGAACTGGCAAAGAAGGACTCACGAATTAAATATTACTGCCATTCAGAGAATCTAGGACCTATTAATAATTTAAATTATGGAATGAAACATGTCAGCACCCCTTTTTTTTCAATTCTTGCAGATGACGATTTATTATTACCTGATTTTTATGAAAGTGCTATTTCTAACTTAGAAAAACATCCACTTGCGATGTTTTCTGGAGCAAGCACGCTCATTATAGAAAATGACAAAATCATTGGAATAAATCCGAAAAGACTAAAATCAGGTCTTTATGAACCCTCAAATGGATTAAAGCACCTACTTAGAACTCATATTACATGGACTTCGATTTTATTTAGGGCTAAGGTAATCAAAGAAATTGGCGTTCTGGACCGGGATTCGGGTGTATGGCCCGAATTTGACTATGAATTTAGAATAGCATGTAGATTTCCATTTTATTATTCCGATGAACCATG
>LGVF01213538.1_pt1 | contig 15035 bp, 15 predicted proteins | sample 469901 | NCBI WGS metagenome assembly LGVF01 (sample SAMN03893561, study PRJNA290197) | marine sediment metagenome | material: sediment; isolation source: combined push core samples #3730, #5133, and #5579 collected at Hydrate Ridge | place: Pacific Ocean: Hydrate Ridge
CCACAAACAGGTGGCCCTGGTCTCACGTCGGCTGCACCTTAAGCAACAGCCGCTGACCGTCAGTATCGGCGTCAGCTGTGCCGATCAAAAGGGCTCGATACACCCGACACACCTGGTTGAAGAAGCTGACCGGGCACTTTATCAGGCCAAAGAAAATGGTCGTAACCGCACCGAAACCTGGCGGCCGCCAAACTACCCCACGAGCATCGATTATGGCTATATGCCGACCCGCGGACTCGCTTTCGGCACCTGATATCCCATTAAGCAAACAACAAAAAAAGCCTGTAACCAGATTCGGTTGCAGGCTTTTTTAATGCAAATCTTTCCGATCCACAATAACGATTATCGTAGGGGCGCTGCTTGCCGCGCCCTGAATCTTATGTTCGGACGGGCGCCGGCTAACTGTCGCCCTCACCGGCTCCCAACACCTTGCCCTTCAAACGCAACTGCTTGCGCTGTTCAGCCAGACAGTAAGCGACGATGGTATCCTCGTCTTCCTCTTCAAGATCAACAAATTTCAATGCCACCTCCATCCTCCCATGGGCCATTTCAAAGGTTCGCACCACCGCTGCGACACACTCGACGACCCGCGCTTCCGGAGCGTCAAACACGATCTCCAGACCAAGTTCGGTTCCATCCCTGAGCTTCTCGTCGACTGGCAGCCGTAAACCACCACCACTGATGTTAATTGACGCCTGAATCGACTTGACGAGAGGATTTTCTTCGCTCAACATCCAATAACTCACCGAAAGGTCAGCATCGACCCGGAAGTAGGCGCGTTTCTGAACATGGGCGAAAGACTCAACCATCTCCAACTGTAACTTGGCGTCACTCAACACCGAGGTAATTTTCGCCCGAATTGACTTGGTCGAACCGGCGACGTCAAAGGAAACCTGGCAAAAATCAGCTTGATTGAGGAGGTCTGCGTTGAGCTGGTCCGGCAGAAAGGTAATTTCAAACTGTGGGGATGTGGTTGTTTTGGCGACTCCGTCAATCGCTTGCTGCCCGCCATCCTGAAGGGGCAGGACAACCTTGACGACCCGGTAATCTTTTAACTGATCCAACACTGACATAACAGATCCCTGGCAGGATCGAAGACATTAGAAACTGACCGATCCGTTTCAGCCAACCCCTCTGATCGACTTCTTAGACCGGGCCGGCACTTGATGATAGCCGGATACTGCCGCCCGACCCTCCTTCAACTGCGTCAATTCCGCAGTCGTGACGGCCATCATGCCACGGACTCTTGGCAAAAGCAAATGATTCATTTCCACAATCTGTTCAAGGAGTTGCATACGTTCCCGGAACAGTGGATGAGTTTGCCAGTGAGTCGAATCCCGAGCAACCTCGGCGAGCAATTCACGGTCATTTAAGCCCGCCTCTTCCTGTAGTTCATTCAAGCGAACTGTGTACTCGCACAGCCTTTCCGGATCGCCCTGACTCAGCAAAGCATCGAGATGGTCAGCATGATCGAGAATGGCCCGATACTGCTGGATGGAGGTTTTTAAGTAAATATCAACCATAAGATCACCAGATCAGCAGGAGGCGGCAAGTTGCTGTTCGCCGGGATTGGTCGTCGCTTGAGCTTTTCGGGCATCCTGACGGTTGATCTCCGCAGCACCGATAAAAGCTTCGCGCAAGTCGAGAAGGATTTTTTCCACCGGATCAAGCTTTTCAGCATCATTCTTGATGTTGGCCGCAGTGAGTTCACGTATCATGAAGTCATAGAGTAGGCTCAGGTCTTCAGCAATCTCTCCACCGACTTCGCGGTCGAGGGTATTGGAGAACTCAGCAATAATCGCCACAGCTTTACTGATCGCCTTGGCTTTATCTGCTTCACGACCGTCGGCAAGGGCCATTTTCGCCTGACGACAAAAACGAATTGCACCATCATAAAGCATAATCAAAATTTGCTCAGGAGAGGCGTTCAGAATCTGATTATTTTGATATTGATTCATATATGCGTTCATCAGTTATTCCTCGTCATCATGCTGCTAAGCATGTCCATTTGCTGAGTTAAAAAAGAACTTTGGGAATTCATGCCGCTGATCAGCTCCTCCAGAGCAGCAAATTTGTTACGCATGGTCATTTCCTTTTTTTCCAAACGCATCTCAATCTGTTCAATCCGGCTGTCAATCCGCCGAACAGTCGACTCAGTCGTTTTCTTGTTCGCAGCATAAAGGCCATCAATGGAATCGGTCATCCCTTTCAGGTAATTCTGGAATCTAACTGCTACGCCCTCTGTATCACCCTCTCCGACCAGTAACTTTTCCACACTGTCCAGGTTGTTCTGAATCGCATCTGTAAGTGTTTCGTCATCGAGCACAAGCGTACCATCCCGCTGTGTTTCCAACCCCAACTGAGAGAGCGCCGCAAGACTGCCACTATTATTGATCGTTGTCGTCAGCATATCCTGCATACGCCGCTTTACAGCATTCATGCCTGGATCGCCGCCCAAGATCCCGCCAGCGGTATCGCCGGTGGTCGATTGAGAACTGATGTAGGACATAACGTCATTGTAAACTCTGACAAATGACTCAATTTGTGACTTGATCGCGCCCCCATCCAGCGAAACCGCAACCGTGGTCGTCGTTCCTTCCTCAGCACTGGTCAAATCCAGAGTCAATCCGGGAATCGCCTCATCCAGGGTATTGCTTTCAGAATAGATATCAATACTATCGACCCGGATATGCGCCTGTGTCGCAGCCTGAGTTTCAGCCAGACTCAACGGATCATAATTGCCACCCGTCAAAGCTGTTGTCGTAATTGTCGCGCCACCATCTAAAGACAGAACAAAATTATCACCATCAGCGACGATGGAAGCGGTTACGCCAGTCGTCCCCGATTCGGCATTGATAGCGGTCATAATATCGGTCAGAGAATTTGTCTCGTTGCTGAGAGTGATCTGATGACCGGTGGAGAGATCAAGGGTGCCACTACCAAAAACCGTAGCATTCTGATCAGCAAAACCGCCAGACTGTAGCTGGGCGCTGATGTCGCCATTATAGGTCGGCAGAGTCGATGTCAGCGAAAAGCTGCTGGCGACATCCTCACCGGTCAGCACCAAACGATAGGGACTGTCGGTACCATCATTGATGATTGATGCGTTCACTCCGGTATCCGCATTGTTGATCGCCTGCATAACACCTTCGAGTGAATTATTGGTCTCATCGATGGTTATAGTTACGGCTTCATTGTCTCCGACAGTCAGGGTCAGTTCACCCAAACCAAAGCTCTCCGCACTTTTGTCCGTATAACCCTGACTGACATTTTTCTGAACCTGAGCCAGAGAAACCACCTCAACCTGATAGCTGGCTCCCGGCAGAGCGTCGGAATCCGCCGTCGCGGAGAGAAAGTCGTCGGTTGACGCAGAAACAGCCATTTTCCGCAAATCTTCGCTGGAACCAAGGTTTTCGATAGCTGACAGAAAATTTTTCAGTTTGCCGTCAAAGGCGCCATAAGCTGCCTGGCGTGATTGGAACCACGCCTTATCTGTATTCAAACGGTTAATCGGCTGACGCTCTATCGCCATCAATTGATCAACAATGGCGTTTGTATCCATGCCTGTCGCCAAACCGCCGAATGTGATAGCCATGCCTTGTCTCCCCTGCGCCAGCAGAACTTACTGCCTGGCGCAAAAACTAACCTTCTGTATTAACGAGATTGCCGCGCAGGTCTTCTAACGTAGCTTTCAAGTCCAGCAATTCTTCAGCTGGGACCTGACGGATTACTTCATCACTTTCCCGGTCGACAATTTTGACAATCAGCCCCTCCGAGCGTTCATCATTTTCAAAACGGACGCTGTAGAGACCGTCCTCGGTCAACGCTTTGATCTGCTTGAGCAGTTCTTCAGGCTGAACCTGCTTCTTTTCCACTTGCTCACTTTGCGTTAAATCATCAGCTTTTTTTCTGGCTTCGCTGAGCTGATCAGAACCTTTGCTCAATTGAAACTGTGCACTGTTGGCTATATTGACTGCTTCTACGTTCATCACATTATCCTCCCCCAGCAACCGGCTAAAACAGCTTTAGGGAAAAACGGGGGCCAGCTAAGCCGGCCCCCGAAAGATCAGCCCATTAATTAACCGAGCAGTGAAAGCGCCAGTTGCGGAGCCTGGTTGGCTTGCGCCAAGATCGAAACACCGGCCTGTTGCAGAATGTTCTGCTTGGTCATGTTAGAGGTTTCCTGAGCAATATCCGCATCCAGAATCCGGCTACGGGCAGCCGAGAGGTTCTCAGAGACATTCTGCAGGTTGGCGATGGTCGATTCGAAGCGATTCTGGACCGCACCGAGACCGCCACGGATGGTATCAACATCAGCGAGCGCCTGATCGACACTCTTGATTGCACCCAGAGCACCATCTCTGGTCGACACGGAAACCCCATCAACCGTAGTTGTCAGAATTTCATCAAAGCCGCCGTTCATTGACAGCGTCCCAGCAGAGTCAACGGTTACTTCACCGGCACCGGAAGTATCGACATAGACATCACCCAGCGCACCCGAAATCGCTGCTCCAATAAGAGCCCCAGTGTTGGCTGCAGAAACGGAACTAAGCGTAATGGTGACCGTATCGCCAACCTGTGCAACAGCAAGGGCGCCGCCCTCTTCCACAACAATATCAAGGGCTTCATTTCCCCCTGCGCCAGCGGCAGCGGAGGAAGACTGAATCTCGAAACCGTTCCAGCTACCTTCAGCTTGCGTTTCTTCAACAGCCACGGCACCAGCCCGGCCCAAATCTGTAGCCGCTGCGCTGGTAATGCCAAAAGAGATGGTCTGATTGGCACCGGCATTGGCGCCAACCTGGAACACCGCATTGCTCATCGTACCGTCAATGACTTTGCGACCGTTGAATTCGGTCGTTTCGGCAATCCGGTCGAGTTCCGCCTTGAGCTGTACAACTTCTTCATTCAGCGATGCACGGTCGGTATCACTGTTGGTATCGTTTGCTGACTGAACGGCCAGCTCACGCATCCGCTGCAGAATGTTGGTGCTTTCCTGCAGGGCGCCTTCAGCGGTTTGCGCCAAAGAAATACCGTCATTCGCGTTACGGGAAGCCTGGGTCAGACCACGGATTTGTGCGGTCATGCGGTCGGAAATCGCCAAACCAGCAGCGTCGTCTTTTGCGCTGTTGATCCGCAGACCGGAAGAGAGGCGCTGCATCGATTTGTTCAAGTTTGACTGTGATGCACCCAGGTTACGTTGGGCGTTAAGGGAAGCGACGTTTGTGTTAATTGTTAATGCCATGATGTTTCCTCCGTGAGTGTGTGTGCGGGCATCCTTGCCCTGATTAAGTTTGTGTTTCCTTACCTGTGTCCTGTTCTGGGGGTCGCGATGACTAACCTGATACCTCCTTGGCGCTAAATTCCCCGTTTTGTATCTTCTCGACACAACGTACCGAAAACTTTAGCTTTTTTATCCTCATCCAGAAAAGCTATCTATTTGAAATGACGGTATTTTTATTTTTTTATTGGGAAGGGCAAAAAAATGTTATTTTTTTTGCTTCATATGGCAGACACGCCAGTCCGCCCCTATGAAGATTTCAACTGCGATCCAATGATCTTACAAACCCTCCGGCCACTCAAACTCCTCTATAAGAGCTGTCAGCTGTGCATAGCCCTCGTCGTAGACTCGTTGCCACTCAGTCTCGGTGTTGGTACAGCACAAGAACCGGTACCAGCAAATAAGCAGGTCGTTGACAACTTTCAAATAGGGGGTGATTCGCTGATCGTGATCCTGAGCGATACTCCTTGGCAGCTGCTTCTCAAGCAATGTATTAAAATTATCTATTTTGTCTGAAAATTTCAGCCAGTTGAACTTTTTCATTTTCACTACATGCAGTATTGCCTTCTTGTACGCTTCCAGTTGAACCGCTCCATCCAGAGGCAGTGGTTGCCAATGAACTCCTTCCTCAAGGGGGGCAAACATCGACCGGATCGAATTTACATCCTGAGATTTATCATACTCACGCAGTTCAATCTCGCTGGACCAGCGAGCTGCCGCACCATCGATACGCGCACCGTCAGAACAGTTGAAAACCTGAACTTGCCCGGCAACGTTAGCAATCGGCTGTCGTGCCGTTATGCACGCCTCGTTGAAATAGGACTGCGTATAAACAGGCTCTGTGTTGTCAAAATTAGCGTCCACCTGCAAATGACCAGACCCCAGTATCGACCTGTGCTCTTCCTCCGTATTATAAACTGAACTTTCCGCAACATGGGTCTTTGTCGATTGACGATACCCAAAATCGAGCCCAAACAGATAAATCTCTTCAGGCCTGCACTGACAGGCAAAGCCCAAGGCCATATTCCCCGAGGTGGGACCAAGGGAGGGAACCTCAAAATTAAAACGGACAGGATAGGTACCACCGGTTACCGGCACCCTCAGGACTTCCTTAAAGGCGACAAATTTGTTCGGCAGATCGTTCACAACAGTGACAATCGGAATAGAAGGATCAAGCTGCAAACGATCAAAGTGCTCTTGAGCAAATGAATGAATATCAACACTAAATTGGAAATCAGGCTCAATCCCAGATTTTTGTAGGGCAGAAACAGAAGAATGAACTGCAAAAATAACGAACTGATCCTGGTGCTGTTTCAGCCAACCAAGATCGTTGCTCAGTGATGGCCCGGCACCAACAACTGCAATCCGACTACGCGCCGACAATTTTTCAGGCCCGGCATAAATCCGATCTCCGGCGCGAATGTTCTCTTTCACGTTACACAAACCATCAATTGCCCACTCTGGTGCCGTCCACATATCATACGGTTTCCGCGCCCTGAGACGCGCCTGTCGCATCACAGGTTCAAAAACATCCGATGCGTAACCCGGCAACACGCGAACCCATACCGCTCCAGTAACGGGCACTCTATTAAAAAAAGTTGCGACAAAACGCTGCGACACCTTTGAGCCCACATGGAGCACTAACCCATTAAAGCGCGCGTCCAGAGCCTGATAATCCAGAAAATAACAGGACAGAACAAAACGTGCACAATCCGGCTCGAAAAATGCGGCGCTTCGCACCTGGGTAGAATTTAAATAGTGGTCAATGTGTAAACCATGAAAAACACCCAAAAACACAACCGGGTTAGAAAACCGTTTCCCGCTGGGCAGGGTTGGCAAATTAATCGTGCGCTCCTGTATGCGCGAGAGCAAACCCGGAAATTGACGAAGAATGCGCCCTTGAAAGCTGGGCACGAACTGCGAATATTTTCCATGTACCGGGAATATAGGAACTCTCCCCTCGATCAAATCAATCCAAGCATTGTTGGTCCAGTCTCCAAGGGCTTCGGCAAAGCGATCCAAGCCCACTTCCGGATGGCACAACTCTCCCGTCTCGGTGTTGGTAATTGTGAGGAAATCGTCCGCCACATGAATGTGAAACGGTGCCGTTGCGCCAGGCCGCAGCAGTTTTACCAGGTCGGGATATTTTTTCGAGAAAAATGATTTATTTTTCTGATAGAGGCGCTCCAGGCACTTAGCCCGATCATCAGGCGCCAGTTTTTTCAGTTCGTCTATTTTGGTCATCGGTTCCTCTTGAGCGCTGAGGCCAAAATTGCTGATTCAGGACGAAGTATCGGTATCCCCTGCAAGACCGGGTAGGCAAGCATTGATGACTCACTCCAAAAACAGTCGCCGACACGAGACATGGGGAGCTGGGTTGCGGGGCAAGCCCACGGCGAACCTTCTGCGTTACCAGATGATCTACTTGGAGGGATGACAATAAAAGCATGGGTGGGATTTAACGGATTGCTAATATTCTTTAAGCGAATAATTTCATCACAGATTGCTCCGCACTCTCCAATGACCCTCGGAAGGCCTTTAATGTATCCAAGCCGATCCATTCGCTCCTTGCCTTCCGAACTGTTTTCTTCATAGTAAGGTTCGAACAATACCAGCTTTTTCCTCGCAACCCTTAAAAGCTCAGCAAGTGCGTCCCTTTCTTTCCCTCCATTCGGCTCCAATGCGTGAGAGGTCCAAATAACATCAATAGCACCATCGACAAAGGGCAAGCTGAAGAGATTGGCCACAAAAGGATTTATTTTGTCGACAGCTGATTCACAGAGTTCTTCTGCGAGAAACTCTTTCCCTTTGACCAACCTGCTCCAACTTATATCGCATGCATAATAATCGGAAGCACCGCTATAACAATTCTTCGCAACTGCAGCCAATGTCGTCATCTCACCCGTTCCGACATCAAGGATAGAGTCTGTTTCTGTGCAATGAAGGCGCAATATGTCGGAAATCTCGTCTGTATAGTCTCTCCAAAAACTACGATTTTGTTTCACGAAGTCAACATACGAACCAGACTGAAGGTCATAAGCAATTTCTATAATTTCAGGACTATTGCTCTTAACACCAAACTGTTCTTTCAAAACGGTAGTGACATTGTCCCCTCTTTGAAATGCAGCCCGCGCATATCTCAGATCACCATAAAGCATAACAACACCTCATTTCTTAAAATTCGGATTGTGCGTGAAACTGATGCGATTCCCTAAACTAAGAAGATCCCAGCGAAGGGGTACTCCACGGTTCACATCACGATTCACTTTCCCCCCTATAATTTCCTCATAATACTTCGGCGCCAACCCATATCCAGGTCTGACACTTTTCACCGAATCTGCGGTAATTACATCGCCAGCCTTCAAATTTTTTACAAAATACAAGGAACGACGGAATTTAATATTTCCCTGTTCGCTTGATTTTCGTCCATAGTCAACTCTGCCTAGGGCCTGCCAGGCAGTTTTAGTGCCTTGACACAAGGCAGCTAGCTCCTTCGGTTCTAGGGAAAAACTGTCGTCAGGGCCTCCTCCATTGCGATCCAAAGTGACATGCTTTTCAATAATAGATGCGCCTAAGCCAACACTGGCTATGGCAGTTGCATTATCAAGAGTGTGATCGGACAGTCCTGTTACCAGACCGAAACGCTGCTGCATATCCTGCAGGGTTTTCAAATTGTAATCTTCGGGTGGAGCTGGGTAGCCACTGACACAATGCAGAATGGCCAGTTCTCGGCAACCTCCTTCACGGGCAGCCTCAATCGCCTCTTGAATTTCTTCGGCATCGGCCATCCCGGTCGAAATGATCATCGGCTTGCCGGTACCGGCGACATATTTGATCAACGGTAGATCAACGGCCTCAAAAGAAGCAATTTTGTAGGCTGGAGCGTTGAGGTTCTCGAGAAGATCGACTGCGGTCTTATCAAATGGGGAGCTGAAAATTGTGATCCCTAACTTTCGCGCATGTTCGAATAGGGGTTTGTGCCATTCCCAGGGCAGGTGGGCTTCCTGGTAGAGTTGATATAGTGTCTTACCATCCCACAGACCACCGTGAATTTGGAACTCTTCTGAATCGCAATTTAGAGTAATGGTATCCGCCGTATAGGTCTGTAACTTGATTGCGTCAGCGCCAGCTTCTTTTGCTTCTTCGACAATCTTGAGCGCATTTTCCAGCTTGCCGTTATGGTTGGCTGAGAGCTCGGCAATAATATAAGGGGGGTGGTTTGAAGAGATACTGCGCCCTGCAATTGATATGCGTGGAGAATCAGCGTTCATTGTCACGCTCCTCCCCATTCGCTTGCAAGCAATCCGAAGCATTCGACATCGTGATACCCTTCACCGTCAAAATGGTGTTGGCGCAAAACGCCTTCCCGCTGAAATCCCATCCGTTGATGGAAGCGGATCGATTTTTCGTTAAAACCAAGAGCCTGCCCACAAAGCTTACTTAGCCTGAGCTCATCAAAAGCATAGATCAGGGCAGCGCGGCCAAGCTGACCACCCGTCCCCTTTGGAGCGTCGGGGGCAAGGTAAAACCCCCAGTCAGCAATTGCTGAGTCAGCATGCTGCTTGAAATTAACATATCCTAGAGGTTTTTCATCAACGACAAAGATAAGCGCCTTCTGCAATTTATCGTGACGCAAACGCTCAAACCAGCGAGCATGCTCCTCCAAGGATATTTCGTGCTGGGTATACATATAACGTCGGACTTCAGGATGGTTCCGCCACTGCAATACGAGACCAAGATCATCGTCTCTCATCTGGCGCAGGTATCCGTTCACGTTTTTTCCATCTCCTTCAAATACCTAGTCACAAGCCTCGTACCGGAACCGCCAGTAATATGACTGGCGGCGAAACTCAAATCTTTGAGTACATCTGCCGACATCTGGGGCAGTTGTTTTAACTGTTCCACGTTTTCCAATAACCACACCGCTTTTGCTTCTGACAAAGCACGAGCAATATCCCGCTGGTTCTCAGCCAGTACCATCATTAGTGTCGGCACTCCCAAACAGCAACGCTCCCAAGTTGTGCTGCCCGCCGCGCCAATAGCTAGATCGCAATCGGCCATAAGTTGAGCCATATCGGTAACATTGACACTGACTTCAACCGGCCATAACAGCTCTTTTGCGAGACTTTTCACATTTTCGAGCCAAGGAGCATCCTCCCCCATCACCACGCTAACGTGACAACCTTCAGGCAAAAAACTGTCTTTAAGTGCCTGTAATACCTCGCTGGTAATATTGTCCTTATCGATTCCCCCCATGGAGATCAGGAGATGTTCCAATCTGGGGTTTTTTCTACGCTGCAAACTGTATTGACGTAAGGCGGCAAACTCTGGCCGTAACAGGGCATATTTTGCCCCTGTCAGTATTTTGCAGTGCTTGGAAACCCGCTGCTGATAGACTGATTCAAGCCGTCCATAGGTTTGATCCAACAGGACATCACAATCATGGTTGCGATTAGCTAAATCGTCGATCACCATAAGCTTGCAACACTTGTGACGCAACTGTCTCTCCCAGCATTCATCAAGGACATAGTGATCGACTACCAACCAATCAATAGTCTGAGAACCGATACAATCGACAGTTTCCTGAGCATCGGTTTGCCAGTCACAACCGAGCCACTGAGCATATTCCGTTTGAGTTTTTTTAACTTGCGCAGATTCTGGTTGTTGCCCAACTTGACAACTTGGCAGTGGCCAAATCTGGTACCCCCGATCAGCAATCTGGGCAATCATATTACCGGGAAGTTCTCGGCACACAAAATGACATTGCGCCCCTTCGTCCCTCAGAACATCAGCCAATGTCAAACAACGCATGACATGACCAATTCCCATCTCAATTGAAGCATCAACGCGGAAAACAATTTTCATTCGTAGCCCTGCTCTCAACTATTGCGCTTTTCCAACAAAAACCAAGTAATATCATCTTGTGGGAAATCAGGGTCACGATGGTATGCAAAACCGTAATCCACCAACTGCATTTCCGGATGCCTCTCCAAAATTTCACCGGCAAAATCACGTTTAAAAAGTTTATTTTCATACCCACGGTACGGTATCGTCACCGGTGTGGGATTATAGTACTCTGCAACAAGTAAATAACGCTCAGTGGATGCACACAGTTTGTCATAGACCAGTGGAAGTTTTTCTGGATTGACGTGAATAAGCACCCCTTTGATCAATACCAAATCCCAGGTTCGATCCTGCTGAAAATCAAAGAATGACGTGCTATAAACATTCAATGAAGGGATCGCCTCGGCCAAATATTGAGCGGCATCTGAGTTAATCTCTATGCCGTGTTGTTCCTGCTCCGGAAAAAGCAACTTTAGGGCCCGCAAATTCAGACCGATATTGGCACCGAACTCTATACAACTTTTTATGTCGTGTGAGCGATGCAATGCTTTGGTAAAAAACTTAAGGTTCGAAGCTATTAGCGCAGCCCCCTTGTTACGACCAACATATTCGGATCCAAACTCTCCAGCCCAGAATTCCTCTTGCTCTGTTGAAAAAGTGGTCACAGCAAACCTCCGTTATCAAGCGAATCAAACAGGACCTCTGCCCTGTGCCAATCTTCAGGGGTATCAATATCCACCACCCGCCAGCTTGGGACACGATAACCAACCCCACTGCTATGAATTTGCGGATTCTTTCTCCAAGAAGAAACCGAGCCCCAGTAAAACTGCCCGGCATCATAAAAGGCGGTCTCCAGATCCTGAGTCCGGCTCAATTCATATTGGGGGTAAAAAGGAGACATATGACCATCTTCCGCTTGCTTGAGCGCCCTCTGGATGGCGGAAGGAAATTCTGCGACGGGAAAACAATAGTCCGCTGATGAACGTTTCAGAAGATCCAATCCGGCTTGCAGATCAGCCGCGTGAAGAAGGGGCACGCAAGGATAAACACAGCAAACAAAATCGATGTCCCACCCCAATTCCACACATGCACTAACGGCATGCGCAACCACCGGAACCGTCGGCGTATAATCGTCGGCCAAACTGTCGGGCCGGGCAAATGGAACCTCTGCGCCCCACTCAACAGCCTTTTCCGCAATTTCATCATCATCTGTAGAAACAACGATATGTTCGAACAAGCCGGATAATTTAGCCGTTAAAATCGCATGCGCAATCATCGGCTTCCCGCCAAAAATTTTTATATTTTTTCGTGGGATTCGTTTGCTGCCGCCGCGAGCCGGAATAACGCAAAGGTTCATAACAGCTCTCCCGCAACAGCCTCAACAACCAGGTCCTGTTGCTCTTCAGTCAACAGCGGAAACATCGGGAGGCTGATTGCTTCGGCATAGTAGCGTTCAGCCTCGGGGAAATCACCAACCTTGAATCCCATACGCTGATAATAAGGTTGCATATGAATAGGGACATAATGGAGATTGACCCCGACCCCTTGTTTGCGGAGCGATTCAAACACCTCGCGATGCGACTTGTTTATTCTGTCCAACTTCAAACGGATGATATACAGGTGCAGTGCGGAATAACTGTCGGGATGCTGCCAGGGAACCTCCACTGGCAATTCGGAAAAGAACTGGTCATAGCGCCCGGCTAATTCATGACGTCGGCCCACATATCGATCCAAACGATCAAGCTGACTCAATCCAAGGGCGGCCTGCAACTCTGTCATCCGGTAATTAAAACCCAGATCAATCTGCTGGTAATACCAAGGGCCATCACTTTCATGACTCATCAATGAGGAGTCCCGTGTGATACCGTGACTCCTTAGCAACTTCATCTTAGCCGCTAAATCGTCTCGATTGGTAAGTGCCATCCCTCCTTCAGCGGTAGTTATAATTTTGACTGGATGAAAGCTGAAAACGGTGATGTCGCTATAATGGCAATTGCCGATGGATTCATTTTGATACCGCCCACCAACGGCATGCGATGCATCCTCAATAATGTGAAATCCATAACTCTGCCCCAATGCATGGATTTTCTCCATCTCGCAGGGCTGCCCGCTCAGATGTACAGCAACCAAAACTTTGGGCAGAACTCCGTCTTTTTCTGCCTGCAGTAGCTTTGTCTCAAGGGCGTTAGCACTTAGATTATAGGTATCTGGGTCGATATCAACAAAATCAACCTTGGCACCACAATAGAGCCCACAATTTGCAGAAGCAACAAAGGTAATGGGAGAGGTCCACAGCCAATCACCGACACCTAAATCTAAAGCACGGCAGGCCAAATGTAATGCTGATGTGGCACTGTTCATAGCAACTGCATACTGAACATGACAATAGTCGGCCAACGCTTTTTCAAAGCGAGGAATGCAGGGGCCCTGGGTGATGAAATCAGACCTTAAGACTTCCACCACAGAATCAATATCTGCTTGGGTTATCTCCTGCCTACCGTAAGGAATCATGGGAACAATACACCTTCCATCAATTACAATCGTCCTTGCGGCGGTTCACGTCTGGATTGACGTGGGCAGAAATCAATTGCCTAAGCGCCTGAACACCCAGCCACTCAGTATTAGTGCCACTGTTATATGCAAAACCGTCCCGACAACGTTGACCGTCAAAATGTTTTGCAAATTGTTCAGCATCCCAAAGAGGCAAAGAGGGAAGAATGACAAAATAATCTTTGAACTCAATGGTACTCATCGCATCAGTCGTCGTGATCATCTCCTCATGCAATTTTTCTCCCGGTCTTATCCCAACAATTTTAATCTTACATTCAGGTGCAATCGCTTCAGCCACATCAGTAATACGATAGCTAGAAATTTTTGGGACAAAGATTTCACCACCCCACATGATATCCAATGCCTGTAAAACGAGCTTCACTCCCTCTTCTAAAGTAATATTAAACCGGGTCATTCGCTCATCGGTTATCGGAATAACCCCTTCAGATTTTTTCTTCAAAAAAAACGGCACGACACTCCCGCGACTGGCTAAAACATTGCCGTATCGTACAACGGAAAACTTAATATCACGCTTCCCCTTCATATTGTTGGCAGCAACAAAAAGTTTATCTGAACACAACTTTGTCGCTCCATACAAGTTGATCGGCGCAGCAGCCTTGTCGGTACTTAAGGCGACAACTTTTTTCACTTCGGTTTCAAGACAGGCATCGACAACGTTCTGCGCCCCGATAATATTGGTCTTAATACATTCAAACGGGTTGTATTCTGCGATGGGGACATGTTTTAAAGCAGCAGCATGAATAACGACATCAATTTCACACATAGCCTTGAGCAGACGATCCTTGTCCCGTACATCGCCGATAAAATAGCGCAGTTGCGGATAATCTATCGGCGAGAATTCCTGCGCCATTTCAAACTGCTTGAGCTCATCACGGGAAAAGATCACTAGTCTTTTTACGGAAGGGTAATTTTTCAGTATTGTTTCAACAAACTTCTTGCCAAAGGAACCGGTGCCGCCGGTTATTAAAATTGATTGCTCAGAAAGCATACAAACTATTCCTTTCAGAAAAAGTCCATCACATTCAAATCAAAACACATCGTTCAATACAAAGCAATTATGGTGCCGCAATCATAACCGACTAAATAAACTAAAGAAAAAGGAATGTATTAATTATACATCCCTTTTCCAATTCAACCTATGTCAATATTTTGTTCTACCTGTGTAACTCCGTTTTTCACGCTCCAACAACCGAAAATATTCCAATCTATTTTGTTAACTATCCCCTTTTAACGCCTGCTCTCGTGCATCCAATTCTTCCATGGTCGGTAAAGGAGTCTGTGAACTAAAAGTTGTCCCTTCTAAAACAACCTGTAAAGCACAATTTGTATCTGGAGCAAACAG
>LGVF01024925.1_pt1 | contig 15032 bp, 14 predicted proteins | sample 469901 | NCBI WGS metagenome assembly LGVF01 (sample SAMN03893561, study PRJNA290197) | marine sediment metagenome | material: sediment; isolation source: combined push core samples #3730, #5133, and #5579 collected at Hydrate Ridge | place: Pacific Ocean: Hydrate Ridge
AACCAACAAAATTCTCGAAGAAGAAATAGCCGCAGGGAGGTTCAGAGAAGATCTCTTTTATCGATTAGCAGTTGTTCCTCTCCGGGTTCCTCCCTTACGTGAAAGAAAAGGTGATGTCCCCCTCCTGGTCGACCATTTTTTAAAAAAATACTCCAAATTGCTCGATAAAGAAATACAGGAGATATCTTCATATGCACTGGAAGTTCTGATGAATTACGACTTTCCTGGAAACGTCCGTGAACTTGAGAATATCATTGAACGTGGTGTCGCCCTGGAAAATTCCAACATTATCCTGCCTGAGAGCCTGACCCTCTATGGCGCTAACAAAGAAGACCATGAAACCGACCAATCGTCCCAAGCCCAACCTCTTTTTCAGACTGTAGCCAGTGAAGAGGAATTATACGATATGGGAATCGAACATGTTCTAACCAACCTGGAAAAACGTCTTATCATGCACACCCTGAAAAAAACTGATAATTCAAAAATGCGCGCAGCAGAACTTCTGCAGATCAGCTTCCGTTCCCTTCGTTATAAAATAAAAAAATATGATATAAATTAGAGCCAATGAATCTGAAATCATTGACTGACCGTGCACAGCAGACGATCAATATAGACCAGAATCTGCGAACCCGTCTGCTTTGGATGCTGCTCCTGCGTGTCATCCTCTATACACTTTTACTGGGCATCAGTTTTATTTTTCAGGGAGACCAGTTTGATGTCATAGTGCTGCCTTCAAACCTTCTGGTTCTGCTTCTTTTCTCCATCTATCTGATCACCATTTTTTTCGCATTTTTCCTTCTTATTTTCTTAGGCAATTTGCGAAAATTCGGTTTTATTCAAATCCTGCTTGATACCTTCTTTGTCACAGCTCTGGTCTTCTTTTCAGGGTCATCCAACTCAATTTTTACTTCTGTCTATTTTTTTCCGATCATTGCCGGAGGACTGATTCTTCCAAAAAGAGGGGGACTGCTTGCTGCAGCTGCATCAAGCCTGCAGTATGGTTTCCTGCTGGCACTGGAAATATATGGTTTCTATCCCGACTATGTTCTGGAATTTATCTTTTTCGCTCCAAGATCCACAGCGGTGATCATCAATCATTTTGCAATACATGGTTTAACCTATTTTCTTGCTGCAGCATTAAGCACAGTTTTTGGAATACGGCTCAAAACGACTGAAGACGCACTGAACGTCTCGATAAAAAAATTTGACCATCTGACAACACTTTACAAACAGATCTTCGACAATATCACCACCGGAATAGTGACGATTGACAACCACCATATCATTACCTCGGCAAATAATGCAATTGAGACAATAACAGGACGTACCGCTATCACCATGATAGGAGAAGAACTCAGCTCCCTCTTCCCGCACTTAGATCTTTCCAGGCCCAACCTCAGACTGACAACCAATTTCACCAAAACTGACGGGAAGAAAATTCGTATAGGCTATGCTCATATAGTTATTGAGAGTACAGTCGAAACCGTCTCTCCGGAGGAGTCGCCACAAAAAATAATCACTCTGCGTGATATCAGCGACATTGAGAAACTGGAAAAGCAGGTGCGGCAGACAGAAAAACTGGCCGCCATCGGTATGATGAGTGCTTCCATTGCCCATGACTTTCGCAATCCTCTCGCTGCAATATCGGGGTCTGCTCAGCTTTTGGCAAACGACTTCACAGCTGGAGATTCAGGCAATAACACCAATTATAAACTTACCAATATTATTCTCAGGGAGTCGACCAGACTTATTGACACAATTGGTGATTTTTTAAAATTTTCACGACCGGAACATGCAGACAGGACATGGTTTTCCCTTCAACACTGTCTTGATGAAGTACTGCAGGTATGCCGGGCAGATCCGACCTGGCCGCCAACCTGCGAAATCAGAGTAACCATAGAGAAAACATTAGACATCTGGGCAGATGAGAAACTGTTGTTTACTGCTTTCATTCATCTCATTCAGAATGGTCTCGCCTTTTGTCCAAAAGGCGAAGAACAAATCACAATAACTGCTTATGAAATAGAAACTGATGCAGGTGAAGAAGCGGTGGAGATTTCAATAAGTGACAATGGCCCCGGGATCCCGAAAAATGAACGTGAAGAGCAGATCTTTGAACCGTTCTTTACATCTAGAGCCGATGGCACAGGATTAGGATTGGCGATAGTCCAGCAGACTATCGGGGCACATCAGGGATCGATAAGAGTCGAAGATGCAGAAACAGGCGGCGCACTTTTTATTCTCACCCTGCCTCTCCCAGGCCAACCGGAATAAATCGTAGCTATTCCACCGAAACAGGGTTAATTTTTACTTTTCCCGGACAACCTCCTATTCCTGCTCTTTCCAAACCCTGGCACCAAGTCCCGTCAGTTTTTCGACAAGATCCTCATATCCCCGTTCTAAATGATAAATACGGGTGATTTCGGTTCTGCCGGATGCAGCAAGACCGGCAATAACGAGTGAAGAACTGGCTCTTAAATCAGTTGCCATAACAGGCGCACCGCTTAAACCTTGCATCCCTCTACCGGTCACGACAGCATTGTGGCCGTCAACCTTAATGTCTGCACCCATTCTTTTTAACTCAGCTACATGCATGAAACGATTTTCAAAAATGGTTTCGTTGATCATACTCACACCTGATCCAATAGCCATAAGCGTCATAAACTGGGCCTGAAGATCAGTAGGGTACCCAGGATAAGGCATAGTTTTTATATCTACACTTTGTAACCTTTTGGTAAGAGAATTGATACCTTCCGGCCAACCGACAGTGACTGTGTCCTCAGTTTCCGTCACCGTCAATCCGGCAGCACGCAACTTTTCAAGAAGAGAAGGAAGATGGGCGGGAACACAGTGCGTCACTGTTCCACTGCCTCCTGTGGCTGCAATTGCAATAAGGTAGGTGCCGGCCTCAATACGATCGGGGATAATGTTACAATCTGCGGGATGAAGTGTTTTCACCCCATGAATTGTAAGTTTGTCACTCTCTTTCCCTTCGATATTTGCTCCCATCCCGTTGAGCATATCCACTAGATTACCGACCTCCGGTTCACGGGCGGCGTTTTTTAATACTGTAGTTCCCTCCGCCAGGACAGCAGCCATCAGAAGATTTTCTGTGGCTGTTACGGAAGGAATATCAAAATAGATCACGTTACCTTGAAGCGGAGTGTCTCTTTCTGCATCCACATAACCATTTTCAAGTTTGCAGGAGACCCCAAGAGCCTTCAATCCCATGATATGAAAATTAATTGGTCTGGCGCCAATTGCACACCCTCCGGGCAGAGATACTTTTGCCCTGCCAAGGCGGGCAATCAGTGGCCCAAGTACAAGAACAGAAGCCCTCATAGTCTTTACAAGATCATATGAGGCTTCAGCGTGAACCAGATTAGTACTATCCAGAGTAACAACATCGCCCTTTCGTTCACTGGTGACCCCAAGTTCACCCATCAGCCTGATAAAAGTGCGGGTATCTCTAAGATCGGGTACATTGCGAAGAGTATGTTTACCGGGAGCCAGAAGGGTTGCTGCAATTAACGGTAAGGCTGCGTTCTTGGCACCGCTGATTCTAACTTCACCTGAAAGCGGCCTGCCGCCTTCAACAATCAGTTTTTCCATGCTGCATCTCCTTTTATATATTTCATTCTACCAGCATGGCATGCAGTATACGATCACGGCCACCATAATCAACCAGTATCTCAACCAGACTAAAATCAGCCTGACCTCTTACTCTCTTTTCAAAAAGATGACGTACATCCCGGCCCTGATCTGCACCTATTTCAATGAAAATCTCACCACCAGGTTTAAGCATTGAGGGAAGTATATTGCGTATTTTCTTAATAACGTCCAGACCTCTTTTCCCTCCATCTAAGGCAAGGTACGGTTCAAAACGAGCGACTTCGGGCTCCAGATTGTTATCCAGATCGAATCGACTCACATAGGGAGGATTGGACACAATGAGTGAAAATTTTTGATTCTGTAATAAACAGGAAAACAGATCGGCCTGAATAAAGTCAATCTCGGAAAGAACATCGTGGCGACGACTGTTCAATCTCGCAACGAGGAGTGCATATGAGGAAATATCGATGCCGACGACTCTTTTTCCTGTCTCTTTAACCAGAACAATAGCAATCACACCGCTACCGGAACAAAGATCTAAGATTTTACCGGAACTAAAGTTACTTTTTTTAGTTAGAGAGAGTGTCCTCTCTATCAAAAACTCTGTCTCGGGGCGGGGAATAAGAACATCAGGAGTAACAAAAAATGGCAGGGACCAGAATTCACACTGCCCTAAAATGTAACCAACCGGCTCTCTTTTCTTACGCCGATCAATGTATTGCCGATACTGTTCCTGCCTGGTTGCATCTACCTCGGATTCCGCCAGAAGAAAGACCTCGGTTCTGCTCTTGCCCAGACAGTTTTCCAGGAGCAGGCGGGCATCAGTGGAAGCTTCCACCACACCCGATTGCTCGAGTTCCATTATGCCGGACTTCAGCAATTCTTTTACACGCATCAAATCCAATCCGAGTAAATCAGATTTTTTAGAATGCTTGGAAAAGTACCTTCACAAAAATATTTCAAAAGTCCTAAAAAAATTATTGAATTTCTTTTAATTTCTCAGCCTGATCATGGGCAATGAGAGGAAAAATAACCTCTTCAAGTTTACCACTGACAATTGCTTCCAGCTTATAGAGGGTAAGATTTATTCTATGGTCAGTCATACGCCCCTGGGGAAAATTATAGGTTCGTATTCTCTCACTACGATCTCCACTTCCAACCTGACTCTTTCTATCCTGGGATATTTTGTCATGGTGTTCTTTTTCCATCTGGTCGAGCAATCGTGCCCGGAGAACAGTCAAAGCCTTTGCTTTATTTTTATGCTGGGATTTTTCATCCTGACATATAACTACCAGGCCGGTTGGCAAGTGGGTTATTCGAATAGCAGAGTCCGTAGTATTAACTGACTGCCCCCCCGGGCCAGATGACCTGAAGACATCGATCTTCAATTCGTTCATATCGATATTCAGCTCAACCTCATCAGCCTCAGGCAAAATGGCAACTGTTACAGCGGAGGTATGCACCCGGCCCTGGGTTTCAGTCTCCGGCACCCTCTGTACCCGATGAACCCCACTTTCAAATTTGAGCTTGGAATACACCTTGTCGCCACTGATAAGGGCAATGATTTCCTTGAACCCGCCGATTCCAAGGGGACTGGAACTTATCGTTTCAACACGCCATCCCATACTCTCGGCAAAACGACTGTACATCCGAAAGAGATCACCTACAAAGAGAGCAGCTTCATCTCCACCCGTCCCTGCACGGATTTCCAGAAAAGTGTTCTTCTCATCATTGGGATCCCGGGGAAGGAGAATGAGCTTGATTTCCTCATCCAGTTTCTTCTCCTTTGTCTCCAACTCTTCAATTTCCGCCCTGGCAAGTTCTTTAAGTTCCAGATCCTCATCCTCATCATGGAGTAGAGCTTTGCTCTCTTCAATCTCCTGCTGAACCTGCCTGAAGCTCGAATATATAGTGTTCAATTTCGTCAGGTGGGCATGTTCCTTGACTACTTTTCGAAACTCTTTTTGATTTGTTACCAGTTCGGGGTCGGACAGTCTGCCTTCAAGTTGAGAGATCTTGTCTTCCAGATCTGCAAATTTATCAAACATAGGAATTCAACCAGGAATAAGAACTTCGAAAAAAAAGTCCACAACCATGAAAACCACCGTTGTGGACAGAAAAAAACTCAACTTTTATGCCGAAAGGATTCGGACAAAACCGGTATCAGCTCTGGGAAACAGGATAAGCACCTTCACGAAATCCTTTTTTAAAACAAAAAAGATGCTTTCTAAGGTACTGAATAATCAGGCCTAACTTTTATCCTTATCAGCAAAATGTTTTGCATAACGTTTTTTGAATTTTTCAATGCGCCCCGCAGTATCCACAAGCTTTTGTTTGCCGGTAAAGAAGGGATGGCAGGAAGAACAAATTTCAACTTTCATCTCATCTATAACAGAACCCAGTTCGACCTCGTTGCCACAGGCACACGTTGCCATTATTTTATGATATTCCGGATGTATACCACTTTTCATATCTCTTTTCCTCCCACATATTTTCCATGCGGTGTTGAACTTAGAATTGCATCCTTCTAGTTTCTACTTAGTTAGAGCCTTACTCCATAAAAAACATAATAAAAAATAAAACAGACATAATAACCAACAAACATATTTTTTCAATAAAAATCAGACAAACATATTTGATGTTAACCATTCATTGAATCAAGAAAGTCAGCATTAGTCTTCTGATGTTTCAACTTATCACGGAGGAAATCCATACAGTCAGCAGGATTCATGGTGTTGAGCAGTTTTCTTAAGATCCAGATTCTATTGAGTGCATCTTTCTTAATCAGTAAATCCTCCTTTCTGGTTCCGGATCGTTTGATATCAATGGCAGGGAAAATCCGCTTATCAGCCATTTTGCGATCCAAAATCAGTTCGGCATTGCCCGTTCCCTTAAACTCCTCAAAGATGACCTCATCCATACGGCTGCCTGTTTCGATTAATGCCGTCGCCATAATGGTCAGGCTCCCTCCCTCCTCTATGTTTCGTGCGGCGCCAAAAAATCGTTTCGGCCGATGCAGTGCGTTTGCCTCAACACCTCCTGAAAGAATCTTGCCACTGGCAGGAGTTACAGTGTTATATGCACGGGCCAGACGAGTTATACTATCGAGCAGTATCACCACATCTTTCTTATGTTCAACCAGTCTCTTTGCCTTCTCAATAACCATCTCAGCAACCTGGATATGCCTCTGGGGAGGTTCATCAAAGGTGGAACTGACAACCTCTGCCGCCTTAACAGTTCTGGCCATCTCTGTAACTTCTTCGGGACGTTCATCTATAAGCAGTACTATAAGATACACTTCCTTATGATTTCTCACTATCGAATTGGCAATCTTCTGCATCAGAACGGTCTTACCGGTTCGAGGCGGTGCAACAATAAGCCCTCGCTGCCCTTTTCCCATGGGAGCAAACATATCCATAATTCGCATGGCATAGTTGTCAGGCTGCCACTCAAGACAAAACGCTTCGTTGGGATGAAGCGGGGTCAGATTTGCAAAGAGTGTCTTCTGCTTAGCAGCCTCAGGCGAATCAAAATTAACACTCTCTACCTTGAGAAGGGCAAAATATCTTTCCCCGTCTTTTGGGGCCCTTACAAGACCATCAATCGTATCACCCGTACGAAGATTGAGCCTTCGAATCTGGGATGGCGATACATAAATATCATCAGGCCCCGGCAGATAATTGTAATCCGGAGCCCGGAGGAACCCGAAACCATCGGGCAGAATTTCCAAAACACCAGTCCCTCGCATCTTTCCCTCTTTATCCGACTGGGCTTTGATTATTGCAAAAATTAGTTCCTGTTTCCGCAGTGAACTATAACCTTCTACTTTTAACTCTCTAGCACGCTTTACAAGTTCACCGATTTTCATCAGTTTCAGTTCCGCCAGATTCATTACTCTACTTCTCCTTTTGGGGTTATTGGCAGGATAATGGGATACCATTAGTTGCGTCTCTCATTTATCATTCGGATACATACAACCCAGTGAAATAGAAGAGTGATTTGGATTCCACTGGCCATAACAGGATTTGACAATTCAGCTCAGTAAGTTGCTAAGAATGTGCGTGCTGGATAAGACGCTCAGGGTGCTTTGACAAATAATTTTGTAAACCAATTGTCCCCTTTATCGGGGTTAGGTAGTAACAGGATAACTATTGTGGTGTATGTAAAAAACTAGACCTTTTGTATTTTCAGAAGATACCAAATGGATGTAATTATTACAGTCAGGATACTCTATACAGGATTCAAAAGTTGATTCGCTAAAGACAAGAATTGAATTTTACTTTATCCCTTATACGTGCTCCCTCACAGACTGTCAAGCTTTTTAAGACCAGAAAGAGTAGTTTCACACTCTTTCTTTAACTAACCCGGACTATCAGGGTATAAACTCTAACTTCGAGAGAGATCTCTAAGACACTAACGTTTTTACAAGATATGCAACCTGGAGAACGCTGCTGGCAAAAGTAGTACTGTTATCAACTATAAATTGTGTATGCGTCCTCTTTTCCTCTATCGGCATTTGAGCCTGTAGAATTGAACGAATCTCTTCAAAGGAAAGTCCACTTCTCAGCGCAACTCTTTCATACACAAGATGCTCGGGCAAATAAACGACAATACATTCATCAAAATCATCTTGCCATTGGACTTCATAGAGTAGCGGTACTTCAATAACCAGATGTTCTATGCTACCTTCCCTTTGATTCCATTTTTGATTTACAATTTCACTGATAATGGGATGCAGAATAGCTTCAAGCTGCGATTTGATCCTCTGATCCTTGAAAGTCACTTCTCTCAGTATCTGCCGATTGACTGTTCCATCAGGATGGAGAAATCTACCACCAAAAACTTCCTGAAACTTCTTTAACCCTTCAGCACCAGGTTGAAGTTGTTTCCGGCAGAGCTGATCTGTGTTGATGAGTTCACATTGAAGAGAGGAAGCCAGTAATTTGCTTACAGTACTTTTTCCGCTTCCAAGTCCACCTGTAACAGCAATTTTCATATGATGCCACCCTGCGGCACCCACCCGAGTTTGCTCAGTACATCAGAAAAATCACCCCAGAGAGGCGCAACCTGATCCAACGTTTCTGCAGTTACAGGGTGCTGCAGAACAAGACGGTGGGCATGAAGTAACTGACGGGGAAAATCACTATTATCTCTATTGGCTCCATATATTTTATCCCCAACAACGGAATGACCTAAATGGGCCATATGCACTCGTATCTGATGAGTTCGACCTGTCTCAATCCTTATTCTAACAAGGCTGAATCTTCCATCCAATTCCTCCAGTACCTCCCATCGGGTTGCAGCATGCCTCCCTTTTTCAGGTCGAACGGCCATCTTCTGCCGATTAACAGGATGACGACCTATGGAGGCTGCCAGCCGACCACTCTTTTTTTTCATCGTGCCATGCAAAAGAGCGATATACCATTTTTGTATATTCCTGTTTTTAAACAATTCGATTAATTTTCTCTGCACCGGCTCAGCCTTTGCTGCCAGCATTATACCGGAGGTATCCTTGTCAAGTCTGTGAACAATTCCAGGACGCAACCTGTCACCTACCCTGCTGATAGCCCGACAGTGATAAACCAGTCCACTTGCTAATGTGCCCGTATGATTTCCAGTCCCGGGATGCACAACAATTCCCGGCGGTTTTGACAGAATGATCAGATGCTCATCTTCGAAAAGAATATGAAACTCGACCTTTTCCGGCAACACATCTATTTCAGGGAGATCAACAACAGCCCCGGTAACAGTTTCACCAGGTTTAAGGCGATAACTATTCTTACGTGTATTACCTTCAACTCTAATCAAACCTTCATTGACAGATGTGGAAATACGCGCTCTAGAGACTGAGGGAAGAACCTGAGAAAGAAACTGATCTAAGCGGATTCCTGCAGCCCCGCTGTCAATTTTTATCGAAAAATACTTATCGGGAACCACGGAGGGATTTATACCGTTATTGCAGCAATCCATACAACGATCACTGAATCACTGCCCAAATATATTCAATCGAATATACTCAATCAAATATATTCGTGAATAACCAGATGGCAGAGCTTTAAGAGAAGATAGCTTCAATAGTTTCACTGACAGCTGATTCCTCTTTATCCTGTGCCAGAGACAGTTCGGTTACCAAGAGACCTTTCGCCGTATCCAGCATTTTTCTCTCTCCGTAGGAAAGATCTTTATCGACACTGAGGAGAAAGAGATCACGGAGTACTGATGCTACTTCGTGAACAGAACCGGTCTTGATTTTTTCCATATAATCGCGGTATCTGCGATTCCAGGTTTGAGAACCCAACTCAACGGTCCTGTCTTCGAGAATATCAAGAACACCGCTCACTTCACTTTCATCAACAATGGCACGAAGTCCTACACTTTCACTGCTAATAGTCGGTATCATAATCGTCATTTTATTATCCAGTATCTCCAAAACATAAAAATTTTGATCAATACCAGCAACAGTCTGCATTTCTACAGATTTAATGACACCAACACCATGGGCCGGATATACAGCCATATCACCTTCAGAAAACACTCATTTCTCCTTGTCCAAAAACACCTGCCATAAGGCAGAAAACGTCCCAACTCCACCTGATATAATTCAAGTAAACCACAAAAGAATTACCAGTCTGAGAAAAATTACGGAATCAAAACAACTTGTTACAATTTAACTACAATGTAAGTCTAAGAATTTTTTAAATTTTCCATTTGCGCAAGCAAACAATATAACACAATTATCATAAAAATACTGCTGTTTTTGTGTCAGGCTATGCAAGGGGCATGCAGGTTTGGAAAAAAAGATGATTACTTCAGACTGTTTAAAATTGACATTGCCTTTGCCGGATCACCTGCAAAGAACAGACGAACACCTTCCTCAATAGAGTCATAGCGCGAGTCAAGAACCTGTCTCTCATCATCGCCCAAAGGTGCCAATACATATTTTTCTACGGGAAAATCACGATGTACATCACCCTGTCCTGGCCTGCCGATCCCAACCTTCAGTCGATAAAAATTACGGTTCCCCAGGTTCTGAACGAGCGATTTTATTCCCTTGTGACCCCCATCTCCTCCACCTTTTACCAGTTTGATTCTTCCAGGAGTCATATCAAGATCATCATGGATAACAAGAATTTGATCAGGATCAATTTTAAAAAAGTGAGCAAACTCAACAACCCCCTTACCACTCAGGTTCATAAAAGTCATCGGTTTTAAAAAAAGGACTGGACGTCCGAATAATTGCACACGACAGGAAAGAGAGTGCCACTTTTCCCTGTCGATCTGAACTTGCCACCTTCGCGCCAACTCATCAATTACAGCAAACCCGACATTATGACGTGTATCATCATACTTGCTGCCTTTATTTCCAAGTCCAACTATAATGAAAGGTTTTATCGCCATTGGTAGTAAAACAAAAGAAGCCTGGGGAAAAATTCCCCCAGACTTCTCAATAAAATACAATAAACAAAAAAGGAAAGAGTAAACGCTGCTTACTCTGCTGATGCATCTACATCTTCTGCTTCTTCTCCCTCTGCTTCAGCTTCTACTACCCCTTCTTCATCTTCTTCTATTTCAGTTTCCTGCATCCCTGCCAGAGTCACTGCGACTATTGTTTCATCAGGAGCAGTGATCATTCTTACACTGTCTGGGACGGAAATATCGCTACATTTAAGATTCTCTCCAATATCGAGATCAGTTACATCCAAGGTACACTGATCAGGTATATCCAGAACATTCCCTTCGATAACAACAGTTCCACAAGTAACAATCAGCACCCCGCCAAGATCGACTCCCTTGGCAATGCCTTCAAAAACAACCGGCACGTCAAAGGGACGATCTTTTGACAGGTCAATCTCACAAAAATCAACATGGATCAGAGCATCACTGACCGGGTGGGTCTGCACTTCACTTATTAAAACACTCTTTTCAGACTCTCCATCAATCTTCAGAGTAACAAGAGTGTTCCGACGATAAAACTCAAGCAGCTTCGCCATCAAAGTTTTTGACTCAAGCTGCAGCCGCACTGCCTCTCCGCCACCACCATAAACCACAGCAGGAGTCATACCTTCCATCCGCAGTCGGCGCATGGCTCCCTTTCCAGAAGTCGCCCTGTGAGAAGCAGACATTTCAACCTGAAGCATAATTCCTCCTTTATAAAACAGCCGCAGTCAAAATTGATGAGCGACTGACTATATTATATCAATTTATCTACGAAAAATCGTAACAACCTAATCCAAACAGATCAGAACTTCCAAAATTTCTTGTTTTTTATTGCAGCCTTTAAGGAGTAAGGCACTAAAAACTTAAATGGGTAAATAGATATCCAATATGCGGATTATACAAATAACGAACTCACAGAATCCTCATTATGGATCCTGTTAATCGCATTTGCAAGCAGCTTAGATACCGACAGTACCGTAATTTTCTCACAACTAAGCGCTTCCCCCCTGAGAGGAATGGAATTGGTAACAACCAATGACTTCAGCTCAGAATTCGTAATACGCTCAATCGCCGGGCCGGAGAGAACAGCATGTGAACAACACGCATGAACCTCTTTTGCTCCATTGGCGATCAGGGTCTTTGCTCCGGCACATAACGTTCCAGCAGTATCAACCATATCATCCAATAGAATTGCTGTCTTCCCTTCCACATCACCAATGACATGCATAGCCTCGCATTCATTGGGCTTATCCCGACGCTTATCGATAATTGCCAGGCCGGAATTCAGTCTTTTGGCAAAAGCCCGTGTCCGTTCAACACCACCGGCATCAGGAGAAACCATAACAACATCATCAAAATTTTCCTGAATATAACCAAGCACTACCGGTGCTGCATAGAGATGATCTACTGGTATATTAAAAAAACCCTGTATCTGCCCGGCATGTAAATCCATACAAAGAACACGCCTTACCCCCACAGCCATAAACATCTCTGCAACGACCTTAGCGGTAATTGGAACTCGAGGTGCATTTTTTCTGTCCTGCCGGGCATAACCGTAATAGGGAACCACGGCAGTAATACGCCTGGCCGAAGCCCGTCTAAGCGCGTCTACCATGATCACCAGTTCCATCAGGTGATCATTAACGGGAGTACACGTAGGCTGAATGACAAAAACGTCCGTACCACGAACATTTTCCTTTACCTCAACAAATATTTCCCCGTCGCTGAACGTCTTGACTTCAGCCTCGCACAGAGGTAAATCCAAATGATCAGCTATCTCTCTGGCCAACTGCCTGTGAGCGTTACCCGAAAAAACCTTAATTATATTAGGCATCGTTTTAATTATATTAAAAAAGAAGAAACCATATTCTGATGGCTGGGGCGGTAGGGGTCGAACCTACGAATGTCGGGATCAAAACCCGGTGCCTTAACCACTTGGCCACGCCCCAGCACTTGCTGTCCTAGCAACAAAAACTCTGTCTCCAAATTTCCTACACAATAGATCCATGACACTGTTAAAATCAGTTTTACCAGAATTTTCAGCATCTGGAAAAACTCCAAAAACAGTAGGCCCACTGCCGGACATCAAGGTTCCTGACGCTCCCGATTCCGTCAACAGTCGCTTCATATCCTCTATCTCCGGATACCTCGCACTGGTAACTTCTTCAAGGTCATTGTGCATTTCATCCAGAGGCAAAGAACCTGCCTTGTGCTTTTGAAAGCAAGATAATTTATATTTTTTGGTTGTACTTGTCAAGAATAAATTTTCAAATGCCCAGGGTGTAGAAACCAAAAACCCGGGATTGACAAGAACAAAAGTGAAATCTTTGAGAGAGTCAACAGGATACATGATATCACCAACACCATGAGCAATCACCGCCCCATGCTCAACCGTGAAAAACGGTACATCTGCTCCAAGGGGGCGGGCCAGCCGAACTAATTCTCTCTCTGAAAGCGGTTGATCGAAGAGTTCATTTAATCCCCGAAGCACCGTACCAGCATCACTGCTTCCACCACCAAGACCAGCCGCCACGGGTATCTTTTTTTCAAGATAAATCTTAACCTTTGGTACCTTTTTCAGGCCGGCAGTTGAAAAAAAAGCAACCGCTGCTTTGACTGCCAGATTATCCTCTCCCATGGGAAGTTCAGGATCGTCACAAGAAAATTCAATACCCGTTCCACTACCTGTTTCAAGGATAATTGTATCGTACAGGTCGAGCTTCTGCATCCACGTTTCAAGATCATGGTATCCATCGGGGCGACGACCAAGAACCTGGAGAAACAGATTTATTTTTGCTGGTGCATAAAGCCGCATTTTCCTGTTTCTCATTGCTACCTTTATTTACCACCCCACCACTGTTAAACAATCTCGTAAAAACCCAAATTATTCGCCGTCCCGTCATTCCCGCCTGCGCGGGAATGACGAAGCAGGGGGCTTTTTACGACGCCATCACTTTTTAACTTCTTTAACAAACCTTAACTTAACATCGTAAAGGATATTTTTTAACATTTCCTCCTCATCCGCTGCTAAATTACCCTTTGTTTTATTTTGAATAACCACCAAGGTATCAATACCGTGCCTTGCCGCATCCAGGTTTACAGTTTTCTGCCCGGATACGGGGTCGGCGATCTCACCAAGATGATAAAGAACCGATGTATTCAAAGACATGACAAAGGCGGAAAATGTCACTTCAGGCATAACACATTTACCTTCCTTATTCGGCACCTTCCCCTCATCACAACCACAATCACTGTCTATTTTTGTTTCCTGATCACTCATCTCTCTTTTTCTCCTCCCATCTCCTCAACAAAATCTACAGACCTGGAAGATCCAGAATCTGTGCGTCGGCAACATTTTTTAAACTCAATACCTTTTCAAGCAACTCCTTTGAAGTCAATTCATCGGTACTCAAAAGGATAACATTCTGGTTGCTTTCCTCTTCACGCCCGACGGTCATTCTGGAAATATTAACACCGGCATTACCAAGAGTCGTACCGAGTGCACCGATTACCCCCGGAACATCCTTATTGTATACCAGCAGCATGGAACCTGAAGGCAACGCTTCCAGTCGAAAGTCATTTATACGGACCAGGCGAGGCTCATTATGTCCAAAAACTGTCCCGACCAGCACATCTTCGCCTTCGCTGGTTGTCACTTTCACAGAAAGGGTATTGATAAAATCATCGGCCTGATCACTCTTAGACTCGACTACCCTGATCCCTCTATCTTTTGCAATAATAGGTGCATTAACAAAATTCACTGCATCTTTTAAAATAGGCGTAAAAAGTCCCTTTAAAAATGCCACAGTAACAGGACTGGTATTCAATTCCGCAAGTTCCCCGCTGTATTCAATATTTACCTCTTCCACGCCACCTTTTGCAATCTGCATATGAAACGAGCCAAGCATTTCACCAAGAGTCAGATATGGTCCGACCTGAGCAAGGACATCATCGCTCACCGACGGAACATTGACCGCATTTGT
>LGVF01032428.1_pt1 | contig 15011 bp, 15 predicted proteins | sample 469901 | NCBI WGS metagenome assembly LGVF01 (sample SAMN03893561, study PRJNA290197) | marine sediment metagenome | material: sediment; isolation source: combined push core samples #3730, #5133, and #5579 collected at Hydrate Ridge | place: Pacific Ocean: Hydrate Ridge
CCCGTCCTTCAAGTCAGAAAGTAAAGATCGGATAGTCTGCCCTAAGACGGGATGTGCAAGGTCTGGTGCGATGTTGCAAAGGGGTCTGAGGACAAACCGCCTTTGGTGCAGCCTCGGGTGAGGGATCTCCAGCAATGTTGTACGCAAGACACGATCATCGTAAAACAGGATGTCAAGGTCCAAGGTCCTGGGGCCGAACATAGCTTCTCCGGGACGACGTCCCATTGAATGTTCAATTGCCTTAAGTTGTGCGAGAAGGTGTTCTGGTTCAAGATCGGTACTAATCTTAGCCACACCATTTACAAACCAATCTTGACGCTCCAAGTGAATCGGTTCGGTCTCATACAGAGGAGATCGGGCATCGACTACGCAACCCTCGCAGCCATCAATCATTGCGATCCCCTTCTGACAATTGTCGGCCTTGTCCCCGATATTCGATCCTACCCCTATGTAGGCCGTATGTGTATAACCCATATCTTGAAAAACAATAGATCTTCCGTGACAATCGACCTCTAACCTTAGGGCTCCATAGGCGCCTTGCGGGTAAACGGGCCCAACCGGATCATTCGTTCCACTGCTTCACGGATTTCTTCTCGGTCAACTGTGAGGGCCATTCTGACAAATCCTTCACCTGCTGTGCCAAATCCATTTCCAGGTGTGGTCACAATGCCGGCTTCTGTCAAAAGCAGGCTGGCAAACCCTGCTGACGTGTACCCATGAGGCACCTCGACCCAAAGATAGAACGTGGCACGCGGTGTTTCTACCGACAACCCCATGGAGCGGAGACCGGCCACCAGGATATCTCGACGCTCAGCATATGTCTGCCTCATATCCTCAACACATGCCTGGCCCCCTTCCAAAGCTGCGATCCCCGCAATCTGAATGGCCTGAAATACACCGGAATCGATGTTGTTCTTCACCTGACCCAAAGCGCTGATTACATCTGCACAACCGACCGCAAACCCAATCCGCCATCCTGTCATATTATAGGTCTTGGAAAGAGAGTGAAACTCGATTCCAACAGATTTAGCCCCTTCCGCCTCAAGAAAACTCATCGGCCTATAACCATCAAAGGCCATCTCCGAATAGGCGGCATCGTGACAGATTATCACATTATATTCCGCTGCAAATGCGACCACTGACTCAAAAAAACCCCTGGTAGCCACTGCTGCCGTGGGATTGTTTGGATAGTTTATGAACATCATCTTTGCCATTTTGGCCACTTCCGGTGAAATGGCTTCAAGGTCAGGCAAAAATTTATTCTCTTTTAGAAGATCCATAAAATATGGTTTTCCACCCGCAAACTCGGTGCCGATATGGTAAACAGGATACCCAGGACTGGCTACAAGGGCAATATCCCCTGGATTAATAAAGGCCAAAGGGATGTGGGCAATCCCCTCTTTGGATCCTATCAAGGTCACGACCTCTGAGCCGGCATCCAGGTCTACGTTAAAACGCTGCTTGTACCACTTTGCCACCACAGCATTAAGGTCAGCCATCCCTGAATATGAAGGATATCGATGATTGGCTGGATCTGAAACCGCCTTCTTTGATGCCTCGATAATATGGACCGGGGTTGGAAGGTCTGGATCCCCGACACCAAGATCAATAATGTCAATTCCCTTGGCCCGAACATCTTCTTTCAGGCGATCGATCTCCTTGAAAAGATAAGGAGGAAGGCGTTTCAATCTCTCTGCTCTCTCAATCTTCAACATAGTCCTCCCAAAGCACGCCCTCATAGATAACCCTTGCATCTCCTTCAAGGAATACGTTGCAAAAGCCTTCTGAAGACATCTCAAAATAGACCTTGAGCGCTTCCCCTCCCCGGGTATGAAGCACTGCAGGAGAAGCGGCATTCCCTTGTATGGCAGCAATGAGTGCAGTTGCCACGGATCCTGTCCCACAGGCCAAGGTCTCATCTTCCACACCACGCTCATAGGTACGAATTGCAATCGAGCCATCATCGAGTTGTTCTGCGAAATTGACATTTGTGCCCGCTGGGGCGTAGCGTTGATGGGACCTTATGGCCCGGCCAGCCATTAAAACCGGACTTTTTTCCAGGTCATCGACCCAGATCACCACATGGGGCACCCCCACAGTGATACTGCTTACCATCCATGTCTCTTGTTCAACATCCAAGGCATAATCAATCTCGGGCATGGTCGGGCCCGGCATCTCCAACCTAACGCGCCGCCCGGTCACATCGGCCCGGATCACCCCTGACTTCGTCTCAAAACTCAGCCGAGGACCTGCGATCCCCTTCAGATAGGCAAGCCTTGCAGCACAACGCCCACCGTTGCCGCACATTTCGACCTCTCCGCCATCTGCATTGAAAAAACGCCATTTGAAATCCGCCCGTTCCGAGGCTTCGATGAGGATTACCCCGTCAGCCCCCACCGAAACCTTCCTTCGGCAGATTGAGGCCACAAACCTGCCAAGGGTATCTTCGTCAAGAATACACTCTCGGTTATCAACGAGAACAAAATCGTTTCCGCTGCCACTCATCTTGTGGAAAGGTATGGAGGCCTGTGTCATGGTTTCAGTCATTTGTTATTTGTGAATAACGCTTCTTTTACAAAAAGGGCGGAATCGACTCCCCCTTAATCAGATCCTCGTAAGACTCTCGCCTCCTGACAACATGGAATTGATCTTGATGGACCATGACCTCCGGGACTCTGGGTCTTGAATTGTAATTAGAAGACATCGTAAAACCGTACGCACCCGCACTCATAAATGCCAGCAGGTCTCCTGCCTCTACCCGGGGGATATCACGATTCCGGGCAAAGAAGTCTGCCGTTTCGCAAACAGGTCCAACAACGTCCACACTGATGGTCTCCTTCTGATCTCTGACCACAGGTTTAATAGCGTGGTATGCATTGTAAAGGGATGGCCTGACAAGATCGTTCATGGCTGCATCCACAATCACAAAATCTCTGTCCTCACCCTCCTTGGTATATAGAACCTTAGATACAAGGATGCCTGCGTTGCCGGCAATTACCCGGCCAGGCTCCAATATAAGTGTAAAGGATGAATCACCAAGGGCGTCTAAGATCGCCTTAGCATATTCGTTCGGGTGAGGAGGAGATTCTTGATCGTATGTGATCCCAAGGCCTCCCCCTATATCAAGATAGGAAATCGAGATGCCAAGGGCCTCCAACACAGTAATCAGCTCCCTGATGCGGTGCAGGGCGCTTACGAACGGGGCAACCTCCGTAACCTGGGATCCGATATGGCAACTGATGCCGATGACTTCCACATTTGACAAACCAGTGGCCGCTTTGTACGCCTCTGCAGCCGATTCCATGCCCAACCCGAACTTGTTCTTCTTCAAGCCTGTTGATATGTAAGGATGAGTCCTGGGATCAACATCCGGGTTCACACGAAGCGCAATTCGCGCCTTTTTTTTCAGGCGGGCACCACAGCCGTTTATGAGATCCAGCTCCTGAAATGATTCAACATTAAACATCAGAATGCCGGTTTGGATGGCATAGTCTATCTCGTCCACACGCTTTCCCACACCCGAGTAGACAATCCTTTCCGGACGGATACCGGCTTGGGTCCCGCGAAACAACTCCCCGCCTGAAACGATGTCCAGGCCACCTCCAAGGCCGGCAAAGAGTCTCAGCACGGCTAAGTTGGAATTAGACTTGGCAGAAAAACAGATTAGATGGGGCACGCCCTCAAATGCCTTTTGGAAGGCAATGAAGTGACGTCGAAGGGTAGCGTGGCTATAGAGATAAAAGGGGGTCCCCACGTTCTCTGCAATCTCCGAGACAGGAACACCCTCACAAAACAAATGGTTATCTCGATACTGAAAATGATGCATGGCAGACTCGTTATTCGTTTCCTCAAACCCATCGAGGGGTTTCAGTACTCCATGGCTTCAACGATCCTATTGGGCCGAAGCCCCCTGGTCCGATCCCACAGCAAACTCCACGATGTTGGAATCCTTACTCACTCCGCCGCTTTTATGATAGACCACGACCTTGTAAGCATAGCGATGATCAGCCTTTATGTTATCCGGGAAGACAATACGATCCCCTTCCACGCGTGCAGGTTTTGGATCATCAAGTTTGATGTCAAGGTAGTGTTCAAAAGGGATTGGACATCCTGGGCATATTTCCGCTGAAATATGCGATTCGGACTTGTAGACCCCGAAGTGCTCCAACCCATCAAACAGGGTATTACCCTTATTCAAAACCGACCAGGTCAATAAAACTTTGTCCCCGATGGTTTCTGCCTTGAGGTCTTTTACCGCAGGAGGAACTGTGGCCTCAGGTGCTGCAGGTGGGGCCTTCTTTCCGCATTGCGGGAAAAAAATCAGAAACCCCAAACAGATTATGAGATTAATTCTCGGCAGATTCAAGCTCAAGGGCCTCCTGTGCCTTATCGATCGCCTTAACCACGTTTTCCTTAGCCGTACCGCCTGCAGACACTCGCCTGTTAACCATTTGTTCTAATGTCAGGACATCAAAGATATCTTCTTCAAATAGTTTGGAAAACCCTTTCAGCTCACTCAGGGAAAGGTCCAGCAGTTCTTTGTCTTGATCCATTGCATGTCGTACGACCCCCCCCACACAACGATGTGCGTCTCGAAATGCCACGCCCTTGGTTACCAGATAGTCCGCCATGTCAGTAGCATTCAGAAAGCCTCTTGAAGCTGCTTTCTCCATGGCTTTGCGGTTCAGTTTCAACCTCGGGAGGAGTTTTTCATACACCTCAAGGCATGCCTTAACAGTATCCACTGTGTCAAACAGGGGTTCCTTGTCTTCCTGCATATCCCGATTGTAGCTAAGGGGGAGGCCCTTCATCAGGGCAAGCAGCGCCATCAGGTTTCCAAACACCCGCCCTGCCCTGCCCCGGACCAACTCCGGCACATCCGGGTTCTTTTTCTGCGGCATTATACTGCTCCCGGTGGCGAACGTATCAGGTATTTCCACAAAACCGAATTCAAGAGACGACCACAGGATCAACTCTTCTGAAAGGCGACTCATATGAACCATGCAGATGCTTGCAGCAGCAAGAAACTCCATGATAAAGTCCCGACTACTCACTGCGTCAATGCTATTGACAGAAACCTCGGGAAACTCAAGGAGATCGGCGGTATACTCTGCGTCGATCGGATATGTTGTTCCAGCTAACGCCGCACTACCAAGGGGCATCACATTGATTCGCCTAAGGGCATCCTCGAACCGGGCCCGGTCTCGTTTAAACATCTCATAATAGGCCATGAGGTGGTGAGAAAAAAGCACTGGCTGGGCACGCTGAAGGTGCGTATATCCGGGCATGACGACATCAACATGCTTTCTTGCAAGTTCCACCAATATCCGTCGCAGGCCCGTGAGCCTTGCAAGAATGCTTGCCACCTCATCACGGAGATACATCCTGACATCAAGCACCACCTGATCGTTTCGACTTCTCGCGGTGTGAAGTTGTTGTGCGGCCCTGCCGATTTCTGCGACAAGCCGGCTCTCGATATTCATATGGATATCTTCCAAGGATTGATCCAGCCCAATATTTCCACGCTCAATATGCCTCCCAATCCTGCCAAGGCCTTCTACAATCTGGGAAGCATCATCCTCGGAAATGATGGATTGTTTAGCCAGCATGCGACAGTGGGCTATACTACCTTGAATATCATAAGAGTAAAGCCGCCTGTCAAAGCCGATCGAAGCCGTAAACGACTCCACAGCCTGGTCTGTTTTTTCAGCAAATCTGCCATCCCACGGCTTTTCCGACACGGCGCACCTCGTCAATCGTTTGTCATGGTCACTCGTCATTGGTCACTCGTCATTGGTCACTGCCTGCCTATACTATCTACTGCCCTCTCTCTTTCTTCAACAAGGCATGAATACGAAGCCTTAAGGCATTAAGTTGGATAAAACCTTCCGCATCCTGCTGGCGATATACGTTGTCTGCTTCAAATGTGGCAAAATCACGCCTGTATAGGGACATATCGGATTTGCGACCCAAAACACGGCAGTTTCCCTTGTAAAGCTCCAGCCGTACCGTACCTGAAACCGTCTCCTGTGTTTCATCTATCATAACCTGCAATACCTTCATCTCCGGCGAGAACCAGAAACCATAATAGACGAGTTCAGCATACTTAGGAACCAATGAATCCCGAAGGTGCATTACCTCACGGTCCATGGTAATCGACTCCATTGCCATGTGCGCCACCCTCAGGATAGTACCACCCGGGGTCTCATACACCCCTCGAGACTTTATCCCCACAAACCGGTTTTCCACCAGATCTACCCGCCCTATGCCGTTTCGGCCCCCAAGCATATTCAATCCCGCAAGAAGCTCACCAGGAGAAAGCCTTTCGCCATTGACGCCTACGGGGTCCCCTCGCTCAAATGAAACCTCCACAACCTCAGGCCTGTCAGGCGCTTCAAGGGGAGACACCGACATCGTAAACATGCCCTCTGGAGGGCTTTCCCACGGGTCCTCGAGTATTCCTCCCTCATAGCTAACATGAAGCACGTTTCGATCCATGCTGTAGGGCTTTTCCTGGGTTGCAGTTACTCGAATACCATGCTCTTTTGCATAATCCATAAGCGACTGACGCGAATTCAGTTGCCACACTCGCCATGGCGCAATAATCTTCAGTTCAGGGGACAATGCTTGGTAGGCCAGCTCAAATCGCACCTGGTCATTCCCCTTGCCTGTGGATCCGTGACTTACACTATCCGCACCCACTTTCTGCGCCACCTCAACCTGGCATTTGGCAATAATAGGACGCGCAAGGGAGGTCCCAAGAAGATAGTGGCCTTCATATATTGCGTTTGCGCGAAAGGCTGGAAACACATAGTCTCGCACAAATTCCTCTTTCAGATCCTCTACGACGACTCCTGCGGCACCGGTGTCCAGGGCCTTCTTCCTCACACTGTCCAGATCTTCTCCCTGGCCGATATCAGCCACAAAGGCAACCACCGGGCATTCGTAAGTCTCGACCAACCACTTCAAAATAATGGATGTGTCAAGGCCTCCTGAATAGGCCAGAACTATTTTCTTGATTTTACTTGTCATTGGTCACTTGTCATTGGTCATTGCTCAATTGTCAATTATTAATCTTTAATTATTAATCTTCAATCCTCTGAGCGCTTATGAATCTTTCCAGGATTGCCTTGTGCATATGAAGCTTGTTTTCTGCCTGATCCCACACAACCGAATTGGCTCCTTCCAGGATATCTGCTGTAATCTCCTCGCCCCTGTGGGCCGGCAGACAGTGCATGACAATCACGTCCTGTTTGGCCATGGCCAACAGGTTATGGTTCACCTGGTACGGTTCAAAAAATCCCTTTCTCAACCCCTGTTCATTTTCGTGGCCCATGCTGGCCCACACATCCGTATAAATTACATCAGCATCTCGAACCGCTTCCTTAGGGTCGGATATTACAACAATTGTCCCCATCGTATCCTTCAGGGCAGACTCAATAATGACCGCGTCAGGCTGATAGCCTTCAGGGCAGGCAACCACCAGGTTCAACGGTAAGACAGCCGCTGCATTCAGCCAGGAATGAGCTACATTGTTTCCGTCACCAACCCAGACTATCTTGAGGCCTTCCAGCTTCCCCCTTTTTTCCAATATTGTCATAAGATCGCTCAAGACCTGACAGGGATGATACAAATCGGTCAGGCCATTGATGACAGGAATCGACGCTGATGCTGCCAACTCCTTGAGTAGGTCCTGAGAATAGGTCCGCACTACCAGGCCATCCACATATCTTGAAAGCACATGGCCTGTATCGGCAATGGGCTCATTCCGAATCAACTGGATGTCCTGGACATCCAGGAAGAGAGATGTCCCGCCAAGCTGGACCATAGCTGCCTCAAAGGAGACTCGCGTTCTCGTGGAAGGCTTATCAAAGATAAGCCCCAAGATNNCCCGATAGGGAATGCCTGCTGCATGTCGCTCTTTCAACTCAAGCGACCGCATAAACAGACCCTCACAATCATCAGCAGTTAGATCTCTAAGCGTTAAAAGGTCCTTTTTCATCTCATTACTCGTTACTCGTTTTAAACTTTATCCCTCCGATTTCCTGGAAAGATCTTCGAATACTGCATCCAAACACACAATAAGTGAATCTATCTGTTCCTCTTGGATAATCAGCGGTGGAATAAACCGCAGAATGTGCTCTTGTGCGCAATTTATCAAGAATCCTCGCTCCATGCATGCCTTTACAATAGAGACACCATCAATTGCCAGATCCAAGCCGAGCAAGAGGCCCTCGCCGCGGACATCCTTAATAAAGGTATGTTTTGATTTGAGATCAAGAAGCCGATCTTTGAAATACCGCCCTACCCTTTCACAGTTACTAAGAACACCTTCCTCCACAAGCGCCTTCGCAACCACAAGCGCCGCCGCCGCAACCAGCGGGGTACCGCCAAAGGTGGAGGCGTGAGACCCAGGGGTGAAGGCCGCAGCGACCTTTTCCTTGGCAAGCATTGCACCCATGGGAAGCCCGTTGGCCAAGGCCTTGGCCAGTGTCATGATATCCGGCGTCATGGCGAAATGTTCGTATGCAAAGAGCTTTCCTGTCCGACCCATTCCGGTCTGCACTTCGTCAAAGATAAGGAGTAATCCTTCCCGGTCACAGATCTCCCTCAGGCCTTCGAGGTATCCAGGGACAGGACTTCGAACACCACCCTCACCCTGGATAGGCTCAACCATGACAGCACAGCTCTCCTCAGTGACGGCCTCCCGAACAGCTTCCAAATCATTAAAGGCAACGATATCAAAACCCTCCAACATGGGTTCAAACCCTTTCCGGATCTTTGGCTGGCCAGTGGCGCTGAGTGTGGCCATAGTGCGACCATGAAAAGACCCCTCCGTGGTTATTATCCTGAAGCGTTCGGGGACACCTCGATCCCTAAAATACTTTCGGACCAGTTTGATCGCCGCCTCATTTGCTTCTGCACCGCTATTGCAGAAAAAGACCCGGTCCGCAAAGGAATGCTCAACCAGCCACTCAGCCAACTCTATTTGTGGCCGGGTATAGTAGAGATTCGAAACATGCACTAGACGGCGTGCCTGATCCGCAATAGCCTTGGCAATACCAGGATGAGCATGCCCGAGATTGCAGACTGCGATCCCGGCCACAAAGTCTGTATACTCACGCCCTGTTGCGTCCCACAGCGTACACCCGTCGCCCTTGGTCAACACTATCGGAAACCGCGTGTATGTAGCGGCCATGACCTGGTCTGCGGTCTTTATTTGGTTATTTTTCATTTTTCATTTGTCACTCGTCAATTGACCATTGACCATTGACTAAGCACTCACCTCCGTTGCAATTCCCTTGTCTGTGAAAAGCTCAAGAAGCACGGCATGTGGCTTTCGGCCATCGATAATGTGTACCCTTTCAACGCCATGTTTGAGTGCATCCATCGCACATTGAACCTTCGGGATCATTCCTCCCTCAATCGTGCCTTCCTCAAGCATTTTTTTCAAGGCCCCAGCCTTGATAGAGGATACCAGTGATCCACGACTATCCCTGACCCCTTCCACATCCGTGAGCAGTATCAGCTTGATGGCATTAAGGGCCACAGCAACCTTGCCGGCAACCCAGTCGGCATTGATGTTATAGGTCTCACCCGACTCTCCAACCCCAACTGGAGCAATGACCGGGATAAAACCCCCGGACTCCAAGGTCTGGATAATCTCCGGATTCACGGTTTCGACCTCGCCGACCATGCCCATATCTATGATCTCAGGGGGTTTGTCTTCTGCCTCGGAACGTACAAGATGAAGCTTTCTTGAAAGGATCAGGCCGCCATCTTTGCCGCTTAAGCCCACTGCCTTGCCACCCTGTTGACTGATTTGCGCCACGATCTCTTTGTTGACCTTGCCAACGAGCACCATCTCTACGACGTCCATAGTAGGCTCATCAGTAATACGCATGCCATCGACAAATTGAGAGCCGATCCCCATTTTTTCTAAAACGGAGCCGATCTGTGGGCCTCCGCCGTGGACCACTACAGGACGAAGACCTATGAATCTCATCAGGGTGATGTCACGAGCAAAGTCCTCCTTCAAATGCTCGTCCACCATAGCATGCCCCCCATACTTGATGACTATGGTCTTTCCGTAAAAACGACGGATGTAGGGAAGGGCCTCAATCAGTATATCAGCAACAGTATTTGTCATTTGTCAATCGTCANNAGGATATACCGGCTCAGGTCCTCATCATCCTTTATGTCTCTCAACTTGTCATACACATTCTCGGCATCTATAATAATCCGCTGGTCCAAAAGGTCAGGCGCATCAAACAAGATCTCATCAAGGAGCCGTTCGATAACCGTGTGGAGCCTTCTGGCGCCAATGTTTTCAGTACGTTCATTAACCTCAGTTGAGATCTCTGCGATTGCAGCAATTGCATCGTCTTTAAACACCAAATCTATGCCCTCGGTCTTGAGCAGGGCCTTGTACTGGAGAGCCAGGGCATTCTTCGGCTCTGTCAGTATCCTGACAAAATCCTCCTTCCCCAGGGCCTTAAGTTCGACCCGGATCGGGAAACGACCTTGCAGTTCCGGAATGAGGTCAGAGGGCTTGCTCGTATGGAAGGCACCAGAGGCAATAAAGAGGATGTGGTCGCTCTTCACCATGCCGTACTTTGTTGTGACTGATGACCCTTCTACAATAGGAAGGAGATCCCGCTGGACACCTTCCCTTGATACATCCGGCCCGTGTGCCCCCTCTCTGCCGCTGATCTTGTCGATCTCATCAAGAAAGATAATCCCTGACTGTTCGACCTTTCCAATCGCCCTCTTTACAACTTTGTCCATGTCCACGAGCCTTTGGGCCTCCTCCTGACTCAGGATTTCCATCGCTTCAGGCACCTTTACTTTGCGCTTCTTGGTCCGTTTCGGGAACATGCCACCAAACATATCCTTCAGGTTGATGTCCATCTCTTCGAGCCCTACACTGGAAAATATCTCCACCATGGGCATACTGCGTTCCGCCACCTCCAGATCAACATAACGATTGTCAAGTTTACCCTGCCGTAACATCTTACGAATCTTTTCACGTGTCGAGGAGCCTTCGGTTGCATCTTTCCTGACCAACTCCAGTGTCTTTTCTTCCCCCTCGGTATCCGTGGATTTCTGAGGCTCCCTCTTGGGCGGAAGGAGTATGTCAAGCATCTGCTCCTCAGCAATCTTTTCAGCCTTTGACTTGACCGCTTCCTGCTCCTCGGATTTTACCATGTTGACGGTCAGTTCTGTTAGATCCCGGATCATGGATTCCACATCCCGTCCCACATATCCGATCTCTGTAAACTTGGAGGCTTCGATCTTCAAAAATGGAGAATCGGCAAGCCTGGACAGGCGTCTTGCAATCTCGGTCTTTCCGACGCCTGTGGGCCCAATCAAAATAATGTTTTTCGGGGCGATCTCATCTCGCAAGTCTTCCGGGACCTGCTGTCGCCTCCAACGATTTCTTAGAGCAATGGCCACAGAGCGTTTGGCATCTTTTTGGCTGATAATGTACTTGTCTAACTCGGATACAATCTCTCTTGGTGTAAGGTGTTTCATAGATGCTCCCTTGGACATAACCGCGTCAGAGCCCATAACTCAATTGATTTCCTCAATGGTAATGTCTTCGTTAGTATAAATGCAAAGTCCGGCCGCAATCTTCATGGCAGCAGCCGCAATCGTTCTTGCATCCAGGTTGGTGTGGCGAATCAGTGCAATAGCAGCCGCCTGAGCGTACGCCCCACCCGATCCGATCCCCAAAACCCCCTCATCCGGCTCAATCACGTCGCCGTTCCCGGATATCAGGAATAAGTGATCGGAATCAACGGCCACCAGAATGGCTTCCAGTCGTCTTAAATACTTGTCAGTCCTCCAGTCCTTGGCCAATTCAACGGCAGAACGCGTGATATTCCCGTTAAATCGCTCAAGTTTTCCTTCAAAGCGTTCATATAGATTCAGGGCATCAGCCGTGGCTCCTGCAAGGCCGACGATAATTCTATCATTGTATATCTTTCTGACCTTCTTGGCGTGGTGCTTCATTATGGTATCCTTCATGGTAACCTGGCCATCGCCTGCCACGACCACGTGATTATCCCGTCGCACTGCCAAGATGGTAGTTCCTCGAAAGCCCTTATCATTGCTGTTCACTTCAACTCTCCCGTCGTATGAGTGGGGCACAGCTCCGTCCCTATCGCCTTGGATGAGCCTTGTCATATACCTCCATTAGCCGGTCAATGCTCACGTGAGTATACCTTTGGGTTGTACTCAGGCTTGCGTGACCAAGCAATTCCTGCACCATCCTGAGATCCGCTCCAGCATCAAGCATGTGGGTGGCAAATGTGTGCCGGAACCCGTGTGGACTTATGGGCCTCAAAAGCCCCAACTGTCGAACCACATCTTCGAGCAATCGTGCAATGGAACGAGGGCTCAAACGCCCCCCCCTGTTGTTTATGAATAAGGGATCACTATCTGCAATCCTTGACCCGATCACTTCACCCCTTTTGTCAAGATAAATTTGTATGCATGTTTGAGCCTTTTTCCCCACAGGGGATAACCGCTCTTTGTTCCCCTTCCCGATTACTCGCAAAAAGCCACTGTCGAAATCAACACTCCCGACATCCATACCTGCAAGCTCGGCTACCCGCACCCCAGAGGAATAGAGGGTCTCTAAAATGGCCCGGTTTCTAAGAGCAAGCAAGGACTCCCCCGTCACCCCGTCCAACAGGCGAAACATTTCGTCCACTGGCAGATACCGGGGCACTGGGCTTCCTCGCTTGGGGGTCAAGACCGTCTTGGCCGGGTTTGTGCTTATAACACCTCTTTTGACGAGGAATCGAAAAAAAGACCTTAGAGCTGACAATTTTCGGGCAATAGTGGTCTTTTGGCTGTTCTTGTATAAAAAAGCCAGATAGGTGCGGATTGATGTGTCATCTACATCAGCGACGTCTACCTTTTTCCCATCCGGAACAGTGCCGTTCTCTGAACCCGTAAAATGGGCCAGGAACTGCTCAAGGTCACTTCGATAGGCCCGGCAGGTGTTGGGCGAAAAACCCTTTTCAGCCGACAGAGCCTTGACAAAAGTCTCTATCCATCCTCTCATGGCAATAGTCATCAAGTCTCTGAATTTTGACAGAGGTCTTTTAGATAAAATATGAATAATACCACAATCTTTTGAAATAATCAAAGAAAAAATATCAGGAACTAACTGAGAAGGGGGCTGACAAGGGCCCTAATCTCTTCCCAACTGCTGACCACCTTGAAAGGATGATGGGAAGAACGATTCCAGGGTTGGCTAAACAGGATAGGGGTGATTTCATGTTCTTTCAACATATAACAGGTCTCAAGGCGGTCCTCCACAAAATATTGGACACTGCGTGCATTGAGCACCTCGGCTTTTGCTTCAAAGCTGCCTGTGGCTATCACTTCAATTTGGGACGGTCTCAGGGGAAGCATTCTGTTCACCCATTCCTTTATGGTCGAGAGCTCTGGCCGCGCTGTCACAAAAAGAAGTGGATGAGCCTCAGCAATTTCAGATAGTACTTCAACAGCCCCGTCAATCGGTTTGAGATCCGGCTCGAAGTCTCCTTCCAGTATCTGATTTATGATGGTTCTAATGATCTCAGGGTCTATATCTAAACACCTCTCCAAGAAATACTCAGTTATGTCCTCGTATCGAACATGATGGATACCATAGCCCTTTCGAGCAATCTCCAAGAATAGCGCCATGGTATTGGCAAATACACCATCTATATCAAAGGCTATGTTATAAGCGGTGACCATGCCGGGTACGCCCTATGCGGCTCTCCGTGTCCTTTTCTTGAGACGGTTAATACGTCGTTTCAATATCACTGCCTTTACCTTGTCCTCGTTTTCGTAAGCCTCGGCTTTTTGGCCTTTGAAGGTCCGAATCTTCTCCTTAATCTGACGTATCGAAACGTCGGATTTAGCGGTTTTTTCATCCACAATGCCCCGGGCCTTCTTGATCGAGGTCAGCAATTCAGTCTTGTTCATGCCATGCACACCAGTTATCTCCGGGATCTTTAAAGCTGCCTCCCGCAACTCTTTGGCTGTCATCCGATCCAGGGGTTTGTCTTTCTTGTCCTTTTTCTCCTTTTTTCCCATCTCCTCTTTCTCCTTTTGTGTATCTCTATTCTTTTTCAGATTTGATCTTTTCAACCATCGAAAGAAACGGTTTGAAAAGATCTATCGGAATCGGAAACACGGTTGTGGAATTGCTTTCAGCCGAAATCTCTCTGACGGTCTGGAGGTAGCGCAACTGCAAGGCCATGGGGTGGTCTCCGATAATAGCCGCTGCCTGGGCCAATTTTGTGGCCGCCTGATATTCTCCTTCTGCATTGATCACCTTGGCACGTCGCTCGCGCTCGGCCTCAGCCTGCTTGGCCATGGCCCTCTGCATCTCCTGTGGGAGATCGATATGCTTAACCTCTACTGTGGAGACCTTGATCCCCCATGGATCAGTATGAGTGTCAAGGATCTCCTGGAGATCAGCGTTGATCTTCTCGCGCTCGGAAAGAAGGTCGTCCAACTCGGCCTGTCCACACACACTCCGAAGCGTGGTCTGGGCAAGTTGAGCTGTTGCATACATGAAATCCTCTACCTCAATGATCCCCTTCACCGGGTCCATGACCCTAAAATAGATAACTGCATTGACCTTGATAGACACATTGTCCTTGGTAATCACATCCTGTGGATCAACATCCATGGCAATCAGACGAAGGCTCACCTTTACCATCTTATCAACAACGGGTATCAAAATAATCAAACCGGGGCCTTTGGCGCCGATCACCCGACCCAAGCGGAAGATGACTCCGCGCTCATACTCATTAAGGATTCGTATGGCCGAAGCCAAAAACAATACTGCCAGGACAATACCCGAAATTATCGTAATCATAAGAACCCCCTTACTGAATACATAGCTCGACATCCTTCACGACAAGTCAAAAGTAGTTTACACTTTGTTGATCTTCTGTTTTGGTAATGAAATTTGAAACTTGAAATGTGAAATTGGGAAAAAC
>LGVF01088599.1_pt1 | contig 14998 bp, 11 predicted proteins | sample 469901 | NCBI WGS metagenome assembly LGVF01 (sample SAMN03893561, study PRJNA290197) | marine sediment metagenome | material: sediment; isolation source: combined push core samples #3730, #5133, and #5579 collected at Hydrate Ridge | place: Pacific Ocean: Hydrate Ridge
ATATTTACTGCGAGATAATTTCCATTCTTCACGAAAATATCCATCATACGAAGGAATTCCACCAATATTGATCCTATTTGGTCGCCAATCGGAACCATTAACCAACTCTTCTTTTTGGATATCTGACCAGCATGTGATCCAATCCACCTTTGCACCTGGAAGGCTATAACTACTGGTATTATCCCACCCGATAATTACAGAGGCTGTAGTAATTCCTTGTTTAATAGCCTCCCTGAGTATATATCGATCTTGGCGCCATCCAGGCGTACTCGCCACTACTAAACCGGGTTCATATTTATCAAATAAATCTGAATAAATATTCGGAGTAAAGAAATGTTGGATTTGAACGAGAATCTTCCTTGCTAAATGAGAATTATGCAAGATCGCAATTAAGACCTTAATTATTGGAAAAAACAATTTCCTCGTTCTGTGTGCTTCATGTTCTACCTGTTTACAATAAGCTCTAACTGCTTCCAAATTAATTTTATTTGATGCGCCTGCTCGGCGTAAAAAATCCATCCAATACTGAAAGGACGGGTAAGTCATCTTCCAATACTCTTTTACCTTTTGTAATCGCAAGCTTTCAACCTTAATATTAGGTTGATTAAACATTTTCTGGATCTTTGTTTTTACTTGGTCATCTGTTAATATTACAACTTCTACTCCNNGATTCAACTAAAAATGAAACAATATCACTCTGTAAAAAATATACAATGGACAAACCATGATTAGCCACCAAGAATATTCGCTTTTTCATTCTATATACCTTTTAATAGTTGGCTCATCGATTGTAATAGATATCAAAAATCAGGTTATAAACCTTCATCAATACCTTTTTTATTATTGGAATCTTCAAGAAGCGATCGCCCACTTTCAATGATTCATCATGCTTAATTTGTATCTTTACATCTTTATGTTTCTCAACAAGTTTTCTATCTGGTTTGTTTCCTAAATGCTGGACAAATTTGTTAGTTAAGCTGAGCCTTAACAAACCCAAATCATTTATCCTCTCGTCTAATAAACGCTCATTTCCCATAGCAATCGTATTCGGGAAAGGAGTAACTTTTTCAAGCTCATCTTTATAAGCAACAAATTGGAAATGACCGGCCCCGATATATGCTTTATTTTCTCTGTAATTAATGAGAATATCCTCTCCCTTTTCATAAGATTCATGAGCTTCCTCTTTTAACATACCCAAACTTTTAGTATGAGTCCAATAATCTTCCCATGATTGAAAAACTCCTCGGCTCAGAGCAACATCTTTTTGTTCTTCAGCCCACTCCAGTGTACTTGTTGAATATTCAATTGGTGGACGAATTGGGGTTCCGGTAACCATTCCCACTTTTGGGAAACTTTCAAAGATTTTCAAATGCGCCTTTAACCATCCCGGATAATAATATATATCATAGTCAGAAAAAGCAACATATTTACCAGGAGCTGCTTTGAATGAAATATTCCATGCCCCAGGTATCCCTACATTTTTGCTAGATAAAATCAAATATTGTATCTTGTTTTTTTCATTTTGGGAGATTAGGTATTCCCGAACCTTACCGCAACTTCCATTATCAAAAACCAACAAGTCAAAAGCTTCTTCTGTATTCTCCCAGATACTGTTCAGAGAAAGCTTTAATACATCAAGACTAGATTGAAAATAACCACTCAAATAAGGTACGTAGGTAACAATCACAACCGTAACCGGTTGGGGAGGGTTTAATGAAGGCTTTTTAACTTTTACAGGATTAGAACCAATTCTCATGATATTCTCTCACAATCTCGAACCTACAAAATTTATTCAATCAGAAATACATATCTCTTTTGTCTTCCCTATTCATAAGAATTCAAATTAATATTTTCAAATTCTTGTTTTCAATTGATCTTGATAAAACATATTCTAATACTGCCATTTGGGCAAAAACACCTACTTGAGTAAATGAAAGCAAATTGATCATTATTCATTTAGATTGTGGAAATTTACCGCTTATTTCACTTTCAGCATAAGCAGATTTGATTAATTTTTCTTGAGTGGTTAACTCACCTTTCTTCGCAATTGTCGCAATTTTCGAGTTAACCGCCAACGCCAACCTTCCTTTCTTTGAGGCATTACCCTGCGCTCCATTTTTCGTAGCATACGAGGAATTGTTAGCTGAACTTTCCTTATCCTTCCATCTCTGAACTCCCAATTAACATCCAATAAATCATAAACCTTTGTAAAACCACCTCCGAGAATCACATTGTGGCTGGACTCATCCAAATCGTAATGGGGTTTTCCCTCCGGCAAGTGGTCATAATCATGATCCTGATGGATCACAATTACAGAAGGAGTGACATCTATCACCGTCCAACCTTGCTTCAATGCATGATAAACCATCCAGTTATCCCAGCCTGCTCTACCGATAGCAAAAGGAGGAATATCAGTAAATATCTCCCTGGGAAAGACAAAATAATCTAAGGCCGTGTGGTCGTGAAGCTTTCCTTGATTACATATTTTTTGCTCCAATTCATGAACCCATTTTCCCCTAAAATCAATTTCTTCTTCTACCCTCAAATCCCACCTTCTGCCCACAATAAGAAAACGCTCTTCAATTCGTTTTATTTCCTGAACAGCTGTCACAAAGTCTGGAGTAAGAATAATATCGGCATTAAGATATACCAGAAGGTCATTTTGACTTGTTTTTCTGGCCTGGATAAAAATCGAATCTACCAGCGGAGTGCCCCATTCATTTCTAGAAACACGGGGCTGATGAGCAATTTGATATTTTTCCACTACCGCTGAGTAACCTTCTTCCTCTCCAACAAGAACAACCTCGACATCCTCTCCCAAATGCAACCAGGAACCAATCGCATTTTGTTGAATAAGATCGATATGGGGATCTGTAAAAGGTTTGGGGGTGGCAAAGATCGTTAATTGAGCCATAATTGAAAAAATAAATACTAAATTTCAAGATATTTCCGATATGAAAAGCCCTGTTAATATCGTGTTGATAATCTTATTATCCTGTAGACACAACGATATAAATATTTTCGCTTTCTATTGGTTGTTATGTCTAACAATGCTCAATATTATTAAATTTCATCCCTATTTTCATAAAACCACTTAATGGTCTTCTTCACTCCTTCTTCAAAAGGCATTTCAGCTTCAAAGTTAAAATATTCTTTTGCGCGGCTAACATCTATTGCCCGGCGGGGCTGTCCATTAGGTTTACTAGTATCCCAGACAATCTCACCACTGAAGCCAGTGAGCTTTGCGATCAATTGTGCAAGATCCTTGATACTGATCTCCATCCCAGCACCGAGATTGACAGGTTCACTGCTGTTATACTCTTCAGCAGCTAAAACAATCCCTCTCGCAGCGTCTCCAGCGTAAAAGAACTCTCGAGTAGGTGAACCATCCCCCCATAAAACAACCTCTTTCTCTCCCTGTTCTTCGGCTTCGATCATTTTCCTAATTAGGGCGGGAACTACATGAGATGTTTCTAAATTAAAATTATCTCTCGGGCCATAAAGATTAACTGGAAGCAAATAAACTGAGTTAAATCCGTATTGTTCCCGATAGGCTTGAGACTGAACTAATAACATTTTTTTAGCTAACCCATAAGGAGCATTCGTTTCTTCAGGATACCCATCCCATAAATTTTCTTCTTTAAAAGGCAATGGAGTAAATTTCGGGTAAGCACAAATTGTGCCAATCGCAACAAACTTATCTACTCCCTTTTCCCAGGCTTCATGCATCAGAGGGACACCCATCATTAAATTCTTATAAAAGAACTCGGCTGGGCGTGCTCTATTTGCACCGATCCCACCAGCCAATGCCGCTAGATGGATAATAAGATCCGGGTTAGAATCATTTAACATTTTCCTGATGTCAGTTATACTTGTCAGATCATACTCTTCAATTTTGGGTACAAAAATCTGATTCGCACCCCGCATCCGCAGTGTTTCCTGAACATATGATCCTAAGAATCCAGCCCCGCCCGTGACACACACTTTGCGGTCTTTCCAAAACTCTTCTGATTTCTGATAATTGTTAATATTTTCCATAATCATTTACCCATACTGACAACCTGGTCCTCCCAATTGTGCCATTCGTCAAATTGGTCTTCAACAATCCTTTTCCCTTCTCCGGGCGTTTCCAGACCCAGTAATTCAAGATCAGCGTCCATCATGATCCTTACTAAATCATGATACTTGACTCTCGGCGTCCAATTCAGAATTCTCTTTGCTTTTCCAGCATCAGCTTCTAGATAATCCACTTCCGTGGGCCGGAAGTATTTTGGATCTATTTTGACATAATCGTTATAATCCAGATTTACATAACTAAATGCTTCATTAACGAATTCGCGAACGGTATGTGCTTCCCCTGTACCGATGACAATATCATATGGTTCATCCTGCTGTAGCATGGACCACATCGCTTCCACATAATCCGGGGCATACCCCCAATCACGTTTTGAGTCCAGATTGCCAAGATAAAGATATTTTTGTTCTCCCGCTTTTATTCTAGCCACGGCACGGGTGATTTTCCGAGTTACAAAAGTTTCTCCCCGCCGAGGTGATTCGTGATTGAATAAAATCCCATTACAGGCAAACATGTTATACCCCTGAGAATAATTCCGTGTCACCCAGAAGGCATAAAGTTTTGCAGCAGCGTACGGACTCTGGGGTTGGAATGGTGTTGATTCGCTCTGGGGTGGAGATGCAGATCCAAACAACTCGCTGGTGGATGCCTGGTAAAAACGAGTTTGAATGCCGCTGCGGCGAATTGCCTCCAAAATACGGACAACCCCCAACCCGGTCACATCCGCAGTATACTCAGGCAAATCGAAACTGACTCGGACATGACTTTGGGCCGCTAAATTATACACTTCATCCGGTTGTACTTTTTGAATGATATTTGAGAGACTATCAGAGCTAGCTAAATCCCCATAATGTAGATATAACTTAACATCCTCCCCATTATGCGGATCCCGATAAATATGATCTAACCTACATGTATTAAATGTGCTAGATCGACGGATGATTCCGTGAACCTCGTATCCCTTATGGAGAAGCATTTCTGCCAAATATGAACCATCTTGCCCGGTTATACCGGTAATTATCGCTTTTTTCATTTTTTTCCTTTCCTGATTTACTGGACAATAAACCGGGCATTCCGATATCGGCTGTCAGCTGGATCCTTGATCAATCCTAGTTGAATTGCATCTAACAACTCACGGATTCCATCATCCACGGTCTTTTGGGATTTAAAGCCAAGTTTGTCTTTTATTTTCTCAGTTGAAATGGTGATATCCCCCATATCACCACCGAATGTTAAATCTTTATAATGGATAGTAGTCTCAGGCAACCTCTTCAATATTAATTCTACAACTTGATCCTTAGTAAGATTCCCTGTCTCCGCACCGAGGTTAAAGATTTCTCCCCGGACTGTATCTTCGGGCGCTTCAAGACCCATAATAATCCCGGCCACTGCGTCCTGAATATGAATAAAGGAACGGGAATACCCCCGCTGATAAATCATTAATTCATGATTTCGGAACGCTTCCCAGACAAATTGGTTAACAATCAGATCAAACCTGGGACGAGGAGAAAGACCGAAAGCTGAAGTCAGTCGAAAAATCACCGTTGTGGTACTCGAGTCCTTGCTATTTTCCAGCAATGCTTCTGAAGCAACCTTTGTCTCTGCATACAAAGATTGGGGATTTAAAGGAGTTTCCTCTATTACCAATTCCCCGCTATTTCCCAGACCGTAATTACTATAAGTCGATATGTAGACAAACCGAGGGATTTTCAGAGCAACAGCCTGCTCAAAGACATGTTCTGTTGCATCAACATTGTAACGCCAGGCAACCTGTTTTCCAACTGCCTGGCAAACCGGAAAACCAGCGAGGGCGGCCAGATGAACAATCCCATCAGGAGATGGCCAATCTGATCGGACTGACACCTCCAGTGCCCGTGGTTCCCAAACATCTGTTCTAACAAAATGGAAGTTTGGGTTTGACATAAATGATATTATTGATTCCCCACCAAAAAGCAAACAATCCAGAACCGTAACCTTATGACCCTGTCTGAGCAACTCTCCGACAAGGTAAGATCCCAAAAACCCTGCTCCTCCGGTTACGATATAATGTCGCAGTCTACTCATTACTTTTCTCCAAAATCCAGTCTTATGTCATAACCTTCAACCAGTAGTTTCGGAGTCATACCGTCCTTAACCACAGTAATTCCTAACTCTAAACACGTTAATTGGCACACTTCTGCGATTTCCCCTTCTCCTGAAATTATCACTTTTGAATATCCTGCTTCTTTTACTTCATTCAATAATACTTTCACTTTTTGGCGGGTCTGTCGGTACAATCTCATTTGATTTTCTACATATTTCACAGTCAGCTTTGCCCGTAAAGCGAGGCCCTCAGGAGTGATGATATAGAGGAGTTTTTTCCTCTGAGCTCGTTTCGCTTTTACATATCCTTTGGCAATCAACCGTTTCAAATGCCAGTTCACGGTCCCAACGGCAATACCAAGTTTTTCCGCCAGATTTGCCTGAGTGATATCAGGATTACTTTCTATGTGTTCTAACAAGGCTAATTCCCTTGTTTCGTGAGTTTGATCTAATTCCATAAAATCCGCTTTCCAATATTCAGTCAATGAATTATAACTTAAACAAGGCTCTGGTCAAGTGCTGTACCTTGGTCCAAATTGCTATTTTCAATCAAAATAGAACTGGAACTCGGCAACCCTTATCTCATTGCCAATAGTTACCCGCTTATTTTCTTCTCGGTTTTACCAGCTAGTATTTTCTCGTAAAGGTTAATATACTTTTTTGTCTGCTTCGATAAATCATACTTTTGTTCAGCATCTTCCCTACAAAATTGCCCCATTTCTGTTAGATTTTCAGGATCTTCCAGCGCCCTTTCCACGGTTGCCGCAAGGGATTCTCCGGAAATGTCCGGGGCGATAAAACCAAACTTCCCATCTTGAATCAAATCTGGCATAGGACCAGTGTCAAAGGCAATTACTGGTGTACCACAAGCTAGTGATTCAACCACAGTTTGAGGCTGAGCATCTGCTAATGTACTGCAAAGAAATAAATCCGCTGCGCTGTAAATCAAGGCCTGTCTGGCAGGATCATCAATGAAACCAAAATATTCGACATTTCCCAACGGATATTTTTCGGCCATTCTTTTTTCCTTACCCATTGTAATCAGCAATGGTTCAATTCTTCCGGTATTCTGGATCAGCTCCATTGCCCGAGCAGTATAGGAATATCCTTTTCGTAAATTCCCCAAGCTGTCCGCGGCCCAAAGAAGAATGGTCTCATTGGCAGGCAATCCAAGTCTTTCCCTGGCCTCTTGTTTATCAATGGGTCTGTAGATATCCAAATCCACTCCGTTGGAAATGACATTTACCGACAGGGAATCCTTTAATATTCCTTGCTCAACATTCTTCCTCATCCAGTCCGAGTTAACAACAACATGGAGTTTGGATTCCATGTAAATCTTCAGTTTTGCCCGCCAAACCCGGCTGGTTTCATCCCTCCGGGGAGGTGGTTTAGGCTCAACCAAAAGCCGGCCTTCCCCTTTGAGCAGTGGACAATCATGGCAGCCACCCTGCCATTTTTTGCAATCATACGGATAAGCACAGTAACCAGTCAGCGCCCACAGGTCTGGCAGCCGCCAAACTACAGGTTTTCCAAATGATAATCCTGGCAAAACCCATAAATTAAAATATCCGCCATGAAGATTTCTCAAATCGATGATATCCGCCCATTCATACAGCTTTGTCTTCAGGAGATTTAACGTCGGCCGGTTTGTCCAGGGGTGTAAACCCAGAAAGTCTTCTATACGGTTGCCCAATCTGGACTGGATCACCCCCAGATTTGTTTGATAAGGAGAAATCACATCACTCATGAGATGAAAATGAGGTTCACCGGGTAGGTCATTCTTTCCAGCGATGATTTCCGATTGATGTTTCTGTGCCAAAAGCTCATCATGCAGGCGCTGCATTGCCTTAGCAGCACCTCCGCTATGGGATGTGGTATTGATGTGGAGGATATTCATCTTTTATTCAATTTCGGAGAGACCCTCATTATTAGACCGTACAATATAATAAAGTTCATCGTATGGCATGCTGGGATATTATTGATTTTCCACATCCCATTTCACTACCGGGCGGATGGGTCCATCAAACGCCCCTTTGGCGTAGCGGTAACCATCTGACGTATCAATGATATCAACTTCCAGGTATTCCTTTCCCGGGATCAAAACTTTATAACCAGGGGAATCAAAACCAATGAATATTCTATAGGTGATATTATTTAATAGGTTAGGAGGAATTTTGCAGATTGCTGTATACTTTCCCGTTTTCCGAATAAACCCTTCCCGGATAGAAGCATCTTCATAAGTAGCGAAGACTGTTTCTCCCATGGTTGTTTTCAATCTCAAGTAAAGCCGAAGGTTCCTGACTTCCTCTAGGATTTCATAATGGACACGGATCTCAAAACCCTCATCAATCTGAAATGCTGTCCTCACCTCTCCTGTTTCAGAAAACAGTTCGATTCCAAACAGGATAAGCTCTTTATCTTGAGGAGCATCCTCTTCTGACCAAACCAATCGCCCGGCAGTAGAAACATTTTTATTTGATAAATAGTAGTTAATCACCTGATCAACATCTCCATCTTTAACTAGGGTACCATTTTCTAGCAGTAAACCCCGCGAACAGAGAGATCGAACCGCGCCCATATTATGACTGACAAATAAAACTGTCCTTCCCTCATTGGACACTTCCTCCATTTTCCCAAGAGATTTTTTCTGGAAAGCTGCATCCCCAACTGAGAGGACTTCATCAATTAATAATATTTCCGGTTCCAGATGAGCTGCCACTGAAAAAGCCAGCCTGACCCGCATCCCGCTTGAGTAGAATTTTACCGGTGTATCAATAAACCTTTTTACACCGGAGAATTCAACGATCTCCTCAAATCTTGAATCTATCTCTCCTTTGGTCATCCCCAGAATGGTGCCATTAAGATATATATTCTCCCTCCCGGTCAGTTCAGGATGAAAGCCTGTACCAACTTCAAGCAAGCTGGAAATCCGCCCTAACAGTTCCACTTGGCCTGAGGTAGGATGAGTTATCCGGCTTATCACCTTTAACAAAGTACTCTTTCCTGCTCCATTTTTCCCAATAATACCAACAACTTCTCCAGGTTTTACGTTAAAAGAAATATCTCGCAAAGCCCAAACAATATTTTCCTTCTCGTTAGAGTTGTCCCCATCAAATTGAGTTAATTTTCGTAAACGGCGATAATTCTTAATTGGCCTTGAGAGCCATTCAGAAAACGCCTCTACAAATGTATCATGAGCTTGTTGTTCTAAACCAATCCGATAGCGTTTTGATATTTTATTTACTTGGATACTATAATTAACCATATCTTTTCCTTACATTTTCTGTAAATCAGGCAACATCAGCAAAATAGCGTTCCATATGTCGAAAATACAAAGTTCCACTAATAAATAAAACGAATGCTGATGCTGAACCAATCCCCAAATAAAACCAAGGCATACTGTTAGTACCAAGCAATACAGCCCTGAATCCTTCGATCACTCCCACCATCGGATTCAAAGCATATATTAGTTGAAATTTGTCAGGAACGCTGCTAGCAGGATATATTACAGGAGAGATGTACATCAGCAACTGAATAAAAAAATTTGATCCGTATTGAATATCCCGGTATTGGACCGCTAAAGCCGTTAACCACATCCCCGCCCCAGCTGCAGTGAGCATCATCATTAAAACAAATAATGGTATAAATGCTGCCCAGATTGAAGGCTTGACGCCGAACCAAACCATCATACCAAGTAATATTATGAAAGAAATCCCAAAATCAACCAGTTTTGCCAAGACAGGGGCTATGGGTATTACCAGACGAGGAAAGTAAACTTTAGTAATTAAGTTCTTGGAGGAAATCAAACTTCTGCTGGAATCGGTTAATGAACTCGAAAAGTAAGTCCAAGGTACTAATGCGGTATAGCTAAAGATAGCATAGGGAATTCCCTCAGAATTGATTTTGGCAATATTCCCAAACACAATCGTGAAGATAATCATACTAAAGACCGGCTGGATCACAGCCCACCCCACCCCAATTATCGATTGAGCATATCTTGTTTTTATATCCCTTTTAACTAAAAACCAAAACAAATCGCGATATTGCCATAATTCCCGAAGGTCAATCAATCTCTTTACTCTATTATCATTGCTGATAACGATTCTAGGGAGTTCACGTATAGATTTGTTAGTTTCTTTTCCCATATCTGTTTACCGGCAGTTCATATATTCAACTATTTTGGTTAATCTGAAATTACGGGGGACAGTATACTGTTACCCGTTATAAAATTCAAGCTTACTTTACCAGGTAAGCACTATTTATAAATATAAACATCCTTTATCATTCCCACTTTTTTCTTCTTGATAGAAGCTCTCGAATAATCATTTCCAAGCCGTTCTTACAAGGCTTGAATCTGCACCTTTCAATCTACTTTCCTCAACACATCAATATTTTCAGTATCCAAGATTATTTCATATTCAATCCCGGCAATGGTTTGATCAAATTCTCGAGTCGCTAAAACCAGAGTCGGCAATAAAAGCTGCTCCTGTTGGAGTGTTCTTGAGATATCATCCACCGCTATGTGTATGTACTCAATCTCTCCTTCACCCGCATGGCTGCCGCTTAACACCCAGATTGGATATTCCCAGGCATTACTATCAAAAAAAAGCCCGATTTCACTTACTTGATATTCTTCAATTATTCTCGCGACTTCAGAATAATCCAGATAATAATCAAAATTACTCAAATAATACAATTTGGTTCTTTCCATACGTAAAACGGATTGGTCTTCGTAAAACAATTGTTTAATCGAAGATAAATTTTCATCAAATCCCGGGCGTTTTCGCAGAAATTTATCAATTTTGTTTGCTGTATATAAAAATATTTTTTCTTGTCGAATACTTGATTCTGGTTTTAATATTGGCACCAAGGGTCTGGTATTGTTAAACAATAAGTAAGGAATACTAAAGATAAACATGCTAATTACAAAAACAGCAAGGCCTACCTTCGGGATCGATATTCGGTCTAATAACATCCCCACCAGAATAGAACCCATTAAAAATACTGGGATATGAAGCCTGCTTCCCCATGGCTGCCATTTAATTAGTATGCAATAAAGCACAACAGAAGTAACTATCGTTGCCTGAAAATAGTAGGTGGATCTCTTTAAAGAACCTCTTTTAAAGAGTAAAAATAACAAAGCAGAACCAATCAGAAGGCTGTGGAGGGTATTCCCTGAATAATCCCCGTTTATTAAAAATTTTGCTTGAAATTCAGATCCGTCAAAAGTTGATTCTGAAGAGTTAAGGCTGTCTCCTAACATTGATACTACAGTCTGATTTAATGAATCATTGATTTTTGGAAATGGTGTCGCTAAATGCATTGCTCCATTTCTAACTAGATTGGAGTATACAACTGATAAAGATATATTATCATTCGTGATCCTAGTAGTGGCTGTTGACAATGGATGTCCATAAAGATTTATATTCCTGAAATAAAACCCTGAATTTAACAACAAAGCAAACATAATAACTAGGGTAAACCTGATTATCGTTTTGATCCTATCTTGGTTTTTCAAGAGCAGGATACTTCCCCCAATAATTAATCCTATTGAAGCACAATATATGTAGGATGTCCCTTTAGTTAGCAATGCCAAACCCAGGGACAAGGAAATAAAGAGTGCGTTTTCCCATGAGGTCGAGTCTTCCAGCTTCAATAAGTAATACGCGAAACTTAAACAAAACACTCCTGCCAAAAGATCATTTTGAGTGCTTGTGCTTTGCAATATCAACATAGGGATAGTAGCTATTATTAAACCCGTGACCATTTGATAAAGCACTGATTCTTTGAGTTCTCTTGCTATTAGGGAACTCAAAATAATCGCGATTATATAGCTAGACCACTGGATCAAATTCGCAAAGTAGTCAGATTTACTCAATATTTGAAGATGCAGAATGGCATATTCTGCAAGAGGTGGGGAATAATTTTGCCTTGCGATAGCAGTGGGATAGAATTTCACATCTTGATGACGAATCCATTCCGCAACCCGCGCCATGTGGTAAGTCATCGAATCGTAATTATTTGGTGGTGATAACAATGCAATTAATAAAGTTGTGGCACAAATTAATCCGATAAAAAATAAAATCAGCCATTCGTACCAATGAAAAATGATTTTATCTTTAAAAATATTTATCTGAGCAATGTCATTTTTCCTTGATCGAATCAAACCAAAAAGAACTATGCTCTCAAATATCACAACCAAGATCCAGAAGATTAATATTCCTTTAAACGTGATCTGATTTATTACTGACAAAGCCTCGGTTGACAGTAATATCAGGAAGAAATCAACCAGGAATGATTTTACAAGTGCTTCCCGCAATCCGCTTTCATCTTTCAAGGTAAATATGAAAAATAATAACAAATATGAGATCAGGATAATTGCTACCATAAAGGGATTCGTCCTGCTGAATTTACAAATAACATGCTTTGGATTTATTACTGAAGATCATTGGATCTCACACTACATTGGTATTTTCCCCAAGCCTTAGGATCAAGCAGCTTACAGGGACAAAGAGCAAACCGGCTACTGAACAATCCTGGCCCTTCTTGCGGTTATTTTGATTCGAGCCAACCTCCACAACCGGAGATTTTGGATGCTTCTTCCAAGAAAGCCTTTTCTATATTTCAGTCATTGAATTATAATCCACATAACAAGCGAGTCAAGGGAATATTGGTTATCTTAACCTTAATTATTCACCTGCCAGATATTTACTCAAATTTCCCAGCTACAGTCTCATATCAATTTTCAAAACCACTCAGGTCCATGTTCGATGATTTATCATAAAAAGAAGTAAATTACTGATTCAACAATAAGTCTATATTACCGCCGAGCTTGTTGCAGACGATCCACAGAAAAACCTTATTCAATTATCCTCAAAGTAATAGGTAATAAACACGGTGGAATAGTTCATTATGGAGCGAATACATCCAATCTGAGAAACCGCTAAGTATTGAGAATGCGCGCAAGTTAGTTCGATGAGAGGTGAACTACACAACAATCAGCGACTGCACAGTGATTCAAGGCACATTAATCCCAGAGACAAGTTAAGAGGGAAGAAATTATTATTGCCAATAAAAACCACAAATTAAAAGACGTCAGAGTCAAAAGTGAATGTTCAGTGCCAATCTCAACAACAAGCTCTTTATTGTTGCTAAGGAGTATTTTTTATTCAATGGTCTTTTTTTGCATTTCGCGCCGAACCAAGATATTAGGTTGAAATGGAACACATTTCTCTGTAGCAAATAAATAACCTTTAATAAAAAAACCTTCGTCAAAAAGTTGTCTTGATTTATCAATTCGAAAAAAGGTTTTTTTGATAAACTTTAGATTTGCTCTCTTAGACCCCTAAGATCGTTATTCACCATCATTTGGATCAACTCTTCAAACCCAACAGTCGGTTTCCAACCTAACTTTGTTTGCGCTTCTGTTGGATCCCCGACCAGCAGCTTTTCCTCTACCGGGCGAAAATATTGGTCATCCTGGACCACGTATTCATGATAATCTAATCCAAGATATGAGAACGCCGATTCACAGAGATCCCGTACGCTGTGAATCTCACCCGTGCAGATAACAAAGTCTTCCGGTTGTTCATTCTGGAGCATTAGCCACATCGCTGTGACGTAATCCCCAGCATAACCCCAATCACGACAAGCTTCTAAATTTCCCAATCGCAGTTCATTTGCCATACCTAATTTTATTCTTGCTGCACCATGCGTTACTTTGCGGGTTACAAACTCCAATCCCCTGCGAGGACTCTCATGATTATATAAAATGCCTGAACAGGCAAAAATATTAAATGCCTGTCGATAGTACTTCGTCATCCAATGACCGTAGGCTTTGGCAATTCCGTAGGGACCGCGTGGATTTAGAGAGGTTGTCTCTGTCTGGGGAGTTTCCTGAACAGAGCCAAATATTTCACTGGAAGAAGCTTGATAAAAGCGGGCTCGAGGGGACGCCAAACGGACAGCCTCTAGAATACGGGTGACTCCTAACGCTGTTGCATCTCCTGTTAGCACTGGCTGATGAGATGAAATCGGGACGAATGAAGGAGCTGCTAGATTGTAAACCTCGTCGGGCTGATATTGTTCCAAAATGGAGACCAGAGATCCTTGATCATGCAGGTTACCCTGAACAATTTCAAGCTTATCTTGAATATGCCGTAAGCGTTGGAAAGACACTGTGCTGGATCGGCGAACCATACCTGTCACATCATAGCCCTTCTCCAGCAATAATTCAGCTAGATAGGACCCATCCTGTCCGGTGATACCGGTAATAAATGCTTTTGTCATAATTGAATATCAGCCTCCAGAAACGCTTACTATTATCCAATTTCAGAATTAATAATTATTACCTAACCATATGTTGCATCTATGTTTTTCAATCCCTGATCTTCAATACAGGTATACTCCTGGGCCAAGAACCCGAATCAATTAATCCGTCTTAATTTCTTTCGCCCACTCGCGCTCACTTAGATACCATTCCACGACCTTCCCGATTCCCTCTTCCAGGGAAACTTGCGGATTCCAATTCAGCAGCGATTTAGCTTTGCTGACATCAGCCTGACTGGTGATCATATCTGCTGGATGCTTGGGATGAAAAACGACCTCAGCCTGTTTACCAATTTTCTTCTCCAGGGCAGCAATCAGCTCATTAATGGTCATCACTTCGTGCCCACCCAAGTTGATGATCTCATAACCGACTAATTTTAACGCGGAAATGGTTCCCCTCGCAATATCATCAACATAGGTAAACCCACGAGATTGGTTACCATCTCCATTAAGATGAACAGGCATTTCCTCCTGAATCCATTTGCCAAAACGGAACATGACCATGTCTGGCCG
>LGVF01041047.1_pt1 | contig 14995 bp, 10 predicted proteins | sample 469901 | NCBI WGS metagenome assembly LGVF01 (sample SAMN03893561, study PRJNA290197) | marine sediment metagenome | material: sediment; isolation source: combined push core samples #3730, #5133, and #5579 collected at Hydrate Ridge | place: Pacific Ocean: Hydrate Ridge
TCCACCGGACGGTCGCCAAGCCAGTCACCGACTGCGGCCAAGCCGGTTTTGTAATCGATAATGACCTGCGAGCCGTCAGCCAGGCGGTCAATACGGTCAATACGGGTCTGCAAGGTCAAGGGGCCGAAACTTTCGCGGTGCCAGGCCTCCATGGTTTCAACCCTAAAAGGTGGCCGCTGTGCCTCGATGTTGAGCCATTCCCCAAGTAGCACCAGTAAGCGTTGCTTTTCGAGCAGCCGCTGGCTACTCGACAGGGACACCTGCCGTTCGGAGTCCAGCTCATCCAGAGCCTGCTCGACGCACGATAAGGAACGTTGGCTCCAATCATCGGCATTCAAAGCGGTCAAGCTCTGCCAATCGCCGGTTTTTTCCCAGAACAGTTCAAGAACGCGATGCACCAGGGAGCCGCGATCGAGCCCATTGAGGCCGAGGCCGGCGGTGGCAAGCCCCCTGGCGCCAAGACGATGGCGAGCATAAGCTCGAAAAGGACACAAAGCCTGATCCTTGAGTATCGCCGTGCCTCCGGACACTCTGCTCCCCTCTGGAATGGACGGCCCCTGATCATCGGCTAGACCTTCCAGAGCCGGGGCGGCGGTCTGGATCAGCAACGCTGGCCGTCGACTGGCGGAAAGTTGCGGCTCGATCAACGGCAGGTGTTGAACCAGCGGACTCGGCTGTCGCTCCCGTCCCTCCATGCACTGTGGCCAGCTAACCACTAACACCGGCGCCGCGGTCAACAGCCGCGCGGCAATCTTATGGGCGAAATCAAGCTCCTTCTCAGCATCGGCATTTGGCATCTTTAAACGGCGCTGCAAGGGGGTCGGAATAAATGCGTTGGGTCGGGCCAGAGCCGGCAAAGCCTCATCGTGCGCTCCCAACAACCATACCGCGTCGAATTGCATGCCGGTTGCTTCCAGGGCTCCCAACACCTGCACCCGTCCTGCGGAACCTTCCGGCTGAAAAATTTCTTCCGCCGCCAAACGTCGCAACAGCGCTAACGCTTCACCCCGCTGCATCGGATTGGATACCGCATCCAGACAGGCCATACCGGCCAGCAACTCCTTCCAGGCCTTGAACACCTGGAACTCGCGGCTAGTCAAGCTGCGATCCCGTGACCACTGGCAGCTATCGAGCACCTCGGCAAAGTGGCGTGCCCAGGCGCCAGGCAGGCGCGGCGAACTTTCCCCCAGAGCGATCTGGATAGTTTCGAGCTGCAGCGCAAAGATATCGGCGCGGCCCAGCTTTTTTTTGAATCCCCGCTCGGCAAAATGCAGGACATTTTTCAGCGGCAGTTCCGTCATGCGCAAATTGCGCAGTTCCCGGTCCAGAATCGCGCGGGAGTGCTGTTCGGCGGAGTACCCCCAGACGAAGGGGGAACGGAGTAAATAGCCGATATTGTCCAGAGATACGCGCCACCCCAGGCCCAACAGCTCAAAGGCGGCGAGGACCATGCCTTCGTTCAGCAATGGCGTGCCCAGAGACAGGTTGAAAGCCTTTTCTGCGCCGGCTCCAGACAGCAAGGCCGCAGGACTTAACTCTTCGCGAAAGATACGCTGCAAAGACTGCTGATAGGAGGCCATATCGACGGCGATGATACCGATGCGTTCAAGATTTCCTTCCAGCTGCTGAAGCACCCATTGAGCACAGCTGCGTACCTCTTCTTCAGGGTCGGCATAACCGACCCGTCCCTCAGAATGGATTTGACAGGCAGGGGGCATCCAGCGATGAACAGTCACGCCTAGTTTCTGGAGGGCAGAGCATAAAGCCTCGATCGTCGGGGAGAGCTCGTCAAAACCGGCCAGCCACAAATCGTCTGGAACAGGCAACTCCCCTTTTTCAAGAGCCGTTACCAATCTGGCCGGTACAAGCGCTGGGTCGTCCCAGCCCCCCTCCCGGCACAGCTGCTGCCAGCGACTTCGCCAGCGCAAGAAGGCCCGATGGTCTTCTCCCCCTTCCTCCGAAGTGAAGGTTGCGCCGTATTCACACAGCAACTGGTGAGCCTGGGTGGCGGCACGGGCGGCATCAGGCACCCGCATCAGCCCATTCCCCGCAAGGCCTTTCTCCTCCTCTTCCACAGCCCTTTCCCACAGCCGTAAAGCCTGGGCTGGACCCAGGGTCTTGGCGTCAAGGCGCAGACGAGCGGCCATTTGCCATTGCCACTGTAGATGAAAATGAATTGCCGGTGATTTCCAGGCCGTACAGCCCTGCTCCTGCAGGCGGCTATCGTAGCCCTGCACAAGATAACGGGCCAGACGCTGATTAACCGTCAGCACCAGGGCTCCCTTATGGGCGGCCACTAAGAGGTCTGTGAGTGTCTTTGTCATGGTCTTAGACATTCTTTCGATATTTTTTCAAAAGCTGGCCTGACGCCAAGCGTGCCAAACCGTAGATCATCAACCCACCCAAGGCATCGGCAACGATGTCACCGATATCGCCGCTCCGCTTAAACGGCAACCATGCCTGTAGAAGCTCCATTAACACCCCAAACCCTAAGGCAAAAATCAGCGCATACCGCCAGGCCCGAACAGGAGGAGACACCAGTGGCAACAAAGCCCAACCAGCTACCGATGCGAGACCTGCATATGCAAGAGCATGCTGCACCTTATCCCAAGAAAGAATACCTGTTGAAGGTACAGGGGGATTGGGCATAATCGATAAGCTGAGGATTGTCAGAGCAGTAACAGCAAATAAGGTCAGACGGAATTTGACGCCAATAGAAAACAATTGAACACCTCTAAATATTTTAATTATTTTAACTACTTCCTAAAGTACCTCTATTGCAACATAAAGCGAATTTTTTCTAACTCAATCCATCAAAAATGTTTTCATGTTTTTAATGGATTAGGAAATATGCATGCAGCTATCTCGAGAGTTTCCCATCATATCTTTTCGCTAAATAAAATAATTCTTAGATTTCTGCCAAAGCGATGACCTACATATCGGCAGGTTAAGATCTTAACCTCGGCTTGCCAGTCGGATATAGGCTGTGTTTTGACATAAGACAAACCTTACGCGATAGGAGAAAAAAACTATGATTCTAACTGTTCAAGCATGTGTTGCCGTTTTTGTTTTCATGCTCGTATTGTCCGTTGCTCCAAGCCAGGCTCAGCCCTGCAAAGCGGGTCCAGGGCACCATGGGGGCCAAATGGGAGCTGAAAAGGCATCCCAATTAAGTACTGAGGAGCAGAAGATTGTAACAGAACTGTGTATTAAATACCGCCCCCTCATAATGGAACAGAAAAACCAACTGGCAGTCAAGCAGGCTGAATTGCAGGCCGTTATGGCACAGGAAAAATTTGAAGCAGATAAGGCAAAATCCCTGAGCAAGGAGATTAGTGCCCTGCACAGTGAACTCATGGAACTTCACATTGCAAAAAAAATCGAGATGCGAGAAAAAGGTATCACTTCCGCCGCAGTCTGTGGGGATAAGGGACGTCGGTCTAGACCCTGCGCCGTGGGCACAGAGACAAAGGCGCCCGGCTGCAAAGCAAGAAATACGAAACAATGCGCAAAAAACAAACCTTGTAAATTATAAGATTTCTAAGGGACATATCTTCTTGACACAGAAACGGCATGTCGATCCCTCGCGCATGCCGTTTCGGTACTCCGGTCTCTGTATTTGGCCCTGCTATTTATCCAGGGCAACCAGACGCAACCGTAAAGCGTTGCTGATCACCGATACCGAACTGAAGCTCATCGCCGCAGCAGCAAGCATCGGACTCAGCAGTAGGCCGAAGAAGGGATAGAGAGCCCCTGCGGCGATAGGTACACCTAGCGCATTGTAACAAAAGGCAAAGAACAGGTTCTGGCGAATGTTGCGCATGGTCGCCTGACTTAAAGAACGGGCCCGCACAATGCCGCGCAAATCGCCCTTAACCAGGGTCACTCCGGCACTTTCCATGGCCACGTCGGTGCCGGTGCCCATGGCGATTCCTACCTGGGCCTGGGCCAAAGCCGGCGCATCGTTGATACCGTCCCCAGCCATGGCGACAAAGCGACCCTGCTCCTGCAGTTCTCTGACCTTGGCTGCCTTGTCCTGAGGCAACACCTCGGCCCGCACTTCATCGATGTTCAGCTTGCCGGCCACGGCTTGAGCTGTGGTGAGATTGTCTCCGGTGAGCATGACGATATGGATGCCCCGCTGGTGAAGTTGACGAATCGCTTCAGGGGTGGTTGCCTTGATGGGATCGGCTACTCCCAGCAGGCCTGCAAGTTGGCCGTTCACCGCGATGAACATCGTAGTCTGGCCTTGGCTGCGTAACACCTCGGCACGATCCACGAGTCCAGCAGGGTCGATCTTCAGCTCACTAAGCAGTCTCTGGGTGCCGAGCACCAGATCAACACTTTCCACCCTCCCCGTGACCCCTTTACCAGTAAGGGATTCAAAGTTCTCTACCGGTACAAGCTCAATCCCCTGGGTTTCTGCCCCTTGCACGATGGCCGCAGCCAGTGGATGCTCGCTGCCTCGCTCCAGGCTTGCCGCCAGCCGCAACAGTTGCTCCTCGCCCCACCCTTGCTGTGCTTCCACCGCGACCAGTTTCGGTTTGCCCTCTGTCAGGGTGCCGGTCTTATCCACCACCAGGGTGTCGACCTGTCGCAGCAGTTCGACAGCCTCGGCGTTTTTGAACAGCACGCCCATGGTCGCCCCCCTGCCGGTGGCCACCATGACGGACATGGGAGTGGCCAGCCCCAGCGCGCAGGGGCAGGCAATAATGAGCACCGCCACCGCGTTGATAAGAGCGTGAGCCATGCGGGGCTCAGGACCGAAGAACACCCATATGACAAAGGTAATCAAAGCCGCAAATACGACTGCCGGCACGAACCATCCTGCCACTTGATCGGCAAGCTTCTGGATCGGGGCGCGGCTGCGCTGGGCCTCGGCCACCATTTGCACAATCTGGCTTAACAGGGTATCGGAGCCGACCCGCTCCGCCTGCATAATGAGGGAGCCAGTCTGATTCACCGTGGCACCTGTGACCGGATCACCGACTTGCTTGACCACCGGCAGCGGTTCACCGCTGATCATCGATTCATCAATACTGCTTGATCCTTCCAGAACTATCCCATCCACCGGCACCTTTTCACCGGGACGGACCCGCAGTCGATCACCGACCAGGACATCTTCGAGGGGCACGTCCCCTTCGCTGCCGTCCGCAGCAATGCGCCGTGCGGTTTTGGCAGCTAGGCCCAGCAGCGCCCGAATCGCCTGCCCCGTCCTGCTGCGGGCTCGGCCTTCCAGAACTTGCCCCAGCAGCACCAGAGTGGTAATCACCGCCGCAGCCTCAAAATAGACCGCCACCTCTCCCCCTTCGCCGCGGAACGAATCGGGGAAGAACTCCGGACAGAGGGTAGCCACCAGACTGTAACCATAAGCCACGCCGACGCCCAGACCAACGAGGGTAAACATATTGAGGGCTCGATTGACCAACGATTGCCAATATCGAACCAGAAAGGGCCAGCCGCACCACAAAACCACCGGAGTGGCCAGAATCAGCTCGACAATATTCAGGGTGCGTGGGGCCGCCAAACCCGCTATCCAGGCGGACAATCCCGGTACCATCTCGCCCATGGCCACGATGAAGACCGGCACTGTTAGCGCCAGGCTGATCCAGAAACGCCGGGTCATGTTCCTCAGCTCCAGGTTATCCCCTTCTTCAAGGCTCACTTCTTTCGGTTCCAGATCCATGCCGCAACTGGGACAACTGCCTGGCCCAATCTGCAGCACCTCCGGGTGCATGGGACAGGTATATTCCCTCGGATCTTCACCCACACTGAGCTTTTTAGCCTGTTCTCGTTTTTTGCCTAAAAAGTCTTGAGGATGCTGCTTGAACTTTTTCAGGCAATGCTCGGAACAGAAGTGGTAGATCTGCCCTTTATATTCCATTTGTCCGGCGGATTTTCCGGGGGTCACATCCATACCGCATACAGGGTCTTTCATAGCGACCTCTTTTGCTCGGTGTTAAACTACCGGCTACTTCATCACGTGATGACCATGGTATTTGCGCACCTTGTCGTCATTCAACTTCGTGGCAATGCGGAAATGCCAGATGCCCGTTTGATCCATCGTCACATCAGCGCCGAAATGGCCCTGCATCCCTATCAGTCGGATGGGCGCTGCTTCCTTACCATCCGGCGAACCAATCTTGACCGCCACGATGCCGTCATCAATTGCTTGTCCTGTCTGAACATCATTAAACATCACCATCAGGTGGTGGGTGGTTGGGTGTTCGGTCTGCGTGATTCTCCGGTCGATGGGCATTAAATGAACCATTGCCTTAATACCATCCTGCACTTCCTCGCCCAGAATGATCATCTCACCTTGTCCGTGGGCCGTGCCGTCTGCCTTGCCATGGTCCATACCATCCATCTGTTGCATTTTACCGTGGTCCATAGTACCGGACGTATCATGTTCTGCATGGTTTTCCATGGCCAATGAAGAAGTAGCGAGCAGAGCAGCTCCTGCGATCAGGGCTATGGTCCAGATATTTTTTGAGAATTTCATTACGTCCTCCGTGTTGAGTGATATACACCTGTTGTCGATTCACCGGGCATGGTGTTTACTTTTCCAATTCTTCCCGGGCCGTCGGCTCCAGGGTCGCTTCAAGTTTCCGGCCGCGCCACAAATAATAGATAACTGGATAGACCATCAATTCCATGACCCCCGAGGTCACCACGCCGCCGACCATGGGGGCAGCAATACGCTTCATGACATCGGCCCCGGCGCCGTGACTCCACATGATGGGCAGCAGTCCAGCGATGATCACGCTTATGGTCATTATCTTGGGCCGGATACGTTTCACCGCGCCGTGATGAATGGCCTGCCTCAAGTCGCCCCGGGTGCGCATGCGGTCGTTGTCGCCCCACAACTTATGGGCCAGGTCGAGATACAGCAGCATTACCAACCCTGTTTCAGCGTCGAGGCCGGCCAGAGCGATGACTCCAACCCAGACCGCCACCGAGGTGTCGTATCCCAGCAGGTAGAGAAACCAGAAGGCCCCCACCAGTGAGAACGGCACGGCAAGGAACACGATGCCGGTCTTGATCAGACTTTTGGTGTTCAGGTAGAGGATCAGGAAAATGATCAGCACCGTCAGAGGGATGACGACCAGGAAGCGTTCCTTGGCTTGCTGCATGTACTCGTACTGGCCGCTCCAGACCAGACTGTATCCCGGTGGCAGGCTGATATTTTCTGCCACCGCCACCTTGGCCTGTTTGACATAGGTGCCAACATCGATGCCCTTGAGGTCGATGTAAATCCAAGCGGTGCGCCGGGCGTTCTCGCTCTTAATGGCCGGAGGTCCCTTACGAATAATGATATCGGCGATCTGGCCGATGGGAATATGTTTACCCTCGGCGATGGGGATCAGCACCCTTTTCAAGGCGGGCAGGTCGTTGCGGTAATCCTGCAAGTAGCGGATATTGACCGGATAGCGTTCCAGTCCCTCGACGGTCTGAGTCACGTTCATGCCGCCGATGGCGCTCTGAATGATGTCCTGCACGTCGCCGACATTTAGACCGTAACGGGCAGCCTGGTCCCGGTCGATGACGAAATCGAGATAGTTCCCTCCCACTACCCGCTCAGAAAAGGCGCTCAACGTCCCGGGCAAGGTTTTCACCAGAGCTTCGACCTGTACGCCCAGATCGCTAAGAGTCTGCAAATCAGGCCCCATGAGCTTGATGCCCACCGGGGTCTTGATGCCGGTGGAGAGCATATCGATGCGGGTCTTGATGGGCATGGTCCAGGCGTTGGTCAGACCAGGAAACTGAATGGCCTCGTTGAGCTTTTCCGTCAACTGCGGCACCGTGATGGTCTTTTCTTCCGGCCAGACCCAGCGCAGAGGCTTCTTGGACCATTCGCTCCAATCGGGCCAGCCACTGTAGAATCGCGCCACCGGCACCTTGCGCCACTCATCTTCCGGTTTGAGTGTAATGGTCGTCTCGATCATCGACAGCGGCGCCGGGTCGGTGGCTGTCTCAGCACGCCCTACCTTGCCGAAGACCTGCTCCACCTCGGGGAATTGCCGAATGATCCGGTCGGTCTGCTGCAGCAGTTCCTTGGCCTTGGTGATGGAGATCCCCGGCAAGGTAGTCGGCATGTAAAGCAGATCACCCTCGTACAGGGGCGGCATGAACTCGCTGCCCATCTGCGAAAGGGGCCAGGCGATGGAGAGCATGGCCAACAGGGCGAAGACCAGGGTGGTTTTGCGCCACTTCAACACCATGTTGACTAGCGGATGATAGACGCGAATCAGAAAACGGTTCACCGGGTTGGCCGCTTCGGCTTTGACTTTGCCGCGAATGAACCAGACCATCAGCACCGGGACGATGGTCACCGATAATAGAGCGGCTGCGGCCATAGCGTAGGTCTTGGTATAGGCCAACGGCTGAAATAGTCGTCCCGACTGTCCCTGCAGGGTAAAGACCGGCACAAAGGAGACGGTAATCACCAGTAAGGAATAGAACAGGGTCGGCCCCACCTCCTTGGCCGATTCCAGAATGACCTCGGCACGAGGTTTGTCGGCAGGAGCCCGCTCGATATGCTTATGGGCGTTCTCGATCATGATAATCGCCGCGTCGATCATGGCCCCGATGGCGATGGCGATGCCCCCCAGGCTCATGATGTTGGCGTTGATCCCCTGCGCCCCCATGATGATGAAAGCCATAAGAATCGCCACCGGCAGTGTGAAAATAGCCACCAACGCACTCGGCAGATGAAACAGGAACAGGGCGGTGATCAGGGCCACCACGATACTCTCTTCGATCAGCTTTTCTTTAAGGGTATCAACGGCCCGCTCAATAAGCCCTGAGCGATCGTACACGGCCTTGATCCGCACCCCTTCCGGCAGACCGGCCTGCAGGTCCTCGAGCTTTTGTTTAACATTCTCGATGGTTTTCAACGCGTTTTCACCGAAGCGCATCACCACGATGCCGCCCACTGTCTCACCCTGGCCGTCCAGTTCCGCCAGGCCGCGGCGCATCTCCGGTCCGATGCGCACCTGGGCCAGGTCCCGCAGTAGAATCGGCGTCCCCTGGCGGTCGCTACCGACCACTACCCGTTCTATATCCTCGGTCGACTGAATGTAACCCGGCCCCCGCACCATGAACTCGGTTTCGGCCATCTCCACCACCCGCCCGCCGACGTCATTATTGCTACGCTGGATGGCCTTTTTGATCTGCGGAATGGTGATGTGATAAGCGAGCAGTCGGTCGGGGTCCACCGCCACCTGATACTGCTTGATGTAACCGCCGATGCTGGCCACCTCGGAGACCCCCTTCACGGCGGTCAGCTCATAACGTAGAAACCAGTCTTGAATGGAACGTAATTGCTGCAAATCGTGGCGATCACTCTCCAGCACATATTCATAAACCCAGCCGACCCCGGTGGCGTCAGGACCAAGACTCGGCGTCACCCCCCGCGGCAGCTTGCCGGCAGCGTAGTTGAGATATTCCAGCACCCGCGAACGAGCCCAATAGAGATCGGTGCCGTCTTCAAAGATCACGTAGACGAAGCTGTAGCCGAAGAAGGAGTAGCCCCGCACCACCTTGGCCTGGGGCACCGCCAGCATCTGGGTGGTCAGAGGATAGGTCACCTGATCTTCCACCACCTGCGGCGCCTGCCCCGGATACTCGGTAAAGACGATGACCTGTACATCGGACAGATCAGGAATCGCGTCGAGGGGCGTGTTGTTCATGGCATAGAGACCAGCGACAATGACAAATACCGTCAGCAACGCCACCATGAACTTGTTGCGAATCGATAATTCAATTATTTTTTCAAGCATATTAAAAGCCTGTCAATGGTCAGTGGTTCGCAGCTTGCGGTCGTCTCTCTTGTTCTTCTGCAACAGACAGTTGCTACGAAATACGATCGAATTTCATTCAAACAACGCTTCCAAATCATCCTCCGACATGTCGTGGCTATCGAACGGGGCCTGTTTAAGCATTTTCGGTTCCAGCATCTTCTGGATCGCCTCGCGCAGCTTACTTTCCGAATCGAACAGAAACTGGGCACTGGTCACCACTCGTTCACCTTCGAGCAACCCCTGGGATATTTCGATAAAGCCTTCCTGGTCCTGCACGCCGGTCTTTACCACCCGCGGCTCAAATTTGCCCTCACCCAGGGCGACAAACACGGTCTGTTTCTCCCCGGAATGGAGCACAGCTTCCCCGGGCACCGCCAACACACCTTGGACCTCGTGGGCCTTGATTCGCACGTTGACATACATGTCGGGTTTCAGTTCAAAACCGGGATTGGCGAATTCCAGTCGCGCTTTGACGGTACGGGTCTTGGGGTCGACATAGGGATAGATGGTGCTGATTTTGGCGCTAAGGGTTTTGCCTCCGACAAAAGGCAACATCACCTCGGCCTGCTGTCCGACCTTGATCCAGGGCAGCTCGTACTCATATATATCGGCATAGACCCAGACCCGGGAGATATCACCGAGCTGAAACAGTTCCTGACCGGCCTTGATAAACTGACCGGGCATGGCCATTTTCATGGTCACCACCCCTTGATAGGGCGCATAGAGAGTCAGGGTCTTGCGTACCTGACCGGTCTTCTCTAGCTGACGGATCTGCCGGTCGCTGATATCCCAGTAACGCAATCGCTGTCGGGCCGCTGTCAGCAACCGCTCGCCACCAGCGGAGATCTCCGCAAAGGCGCTGTCTTTGAGGGCGGACCGGTTGCGTAAAGCCAACAGATACTCTTGCTGGGCCGAAACCAGCTTGGGACTGTAAAGTTCCAGCAGCGGCTGGCCCTTCTTCACCATCTGCCCGGTTTCACCGACGTACAGCTTTTCGATCCACCCATCCACCTTGGCATTGATGGAGGTCACCTTCGGCTCGTCGTAATCGACGGTGCCGACGGTGCGAATCATCCGGTGCAGATCGCGACGCGTCACCAGAGCCGTGCGCACGCCCATATTCTGGGCGGTCACCGGATCGATAGAGATGGTCGCGCCGCTGGTGGCCTGACCCTCGTAGACCGGTACCAGGTCCATCCCCATGGGCGACTTGCCCGGTTCGTTACGGATATAGGTGGGATCCATGGGTGCTGCCCAGTACTTTATCTTGCGTTCCCCTGCAGCGGTCTCGGCGGCTGCCTGCCCAGTGGAGCCTGCCTTGACTGGGGTCAGAGCCATGCCGCAGATCGGACAGTTTCCCGGTTCGTCGGCAATGATCATCGGATGCATACCGCAGGTGTATTGCTGCTGTCCCTCATGGTGATGATCAGTCTGTTCGCTGGGTGAATTTACCCGATGCATGGCATACCAGATTCCACCTCCGGCCAGGAACATCAGAATAAAGAGGGATATCAATAAGTGTTTCGGTAATGGTTTCATTTGGCTGATCCTGTCTCAACAACTCATTTAGGTAGTCAAAATCACGCGAAAATACTTCTCACGCCCGCTCCTTGCAGTCGCTCAAGCCGCAAAGACGCCAAGAAATCCTGTTTATGACTGAACTTTTCCTATCTTTGCGACTTTGCGGCTTTAGTGAGCGGAGCGAACGAGCGTGAGCTTGCTTTTAGCCTCTTCAGGTTATGCACATCATTCATTTCAACTCTTCCTCTAAACTCAAATCCATCCCCACCGCTGCTTCAAGCTGAGCAACACTTCGCTCATGATCGCTCAGGGCGCGATAGTAATCGATCTGGTAACGATACACGGTCGTCAAACTGTCGAGCAGGTTAAGAAAATCAGCATCACCTACCTGATAAGCAGACAGCCCGGCCTCGAAACTCTGTTCGGCCTGCGGAATGATCCCGGTTCGGAACAACTCCACCAGATTACGGTTCTTTTCCATCTGGGCATATTGGTCGGCAATGACAAAATCGACCCGGTTGCGAAAATTATCCAACTGGCTGCGGGCCATGCGCACTGCGGAATCCGCCTCGGATACCTCTGCCCTTCTCTTCCCCTGCCACAGGGGCAGGTTAATACTGATGCCGGCACTGACAAAGTCACTACCCTCAGCCGGATCTCCCGCGACCTCTTCCCGCTGGCGATAGCTGGCAAACAGGTTGAAGTCGGGATAGTGATTGAGCTTGGCCAATTTACGCTGAGCCTGATAACGATCAATCATCGCCTGATAGGCGCTGAACAGAGGACGCCGGGTGCGGGAAATATTCATCAACGACTGCAGACTTACATCAACGGTGGTCAGGGTAAGGTTTTCAGGAGTTTCGAGCGGCCCGAAGACAGGACGGTTCAGCAGCTGGTTGAGATCGGCCAGAACGGTGGTGCGCTGCTGCTGCAGATTAAACAGCTTATCCTGCAACTTGGAGCGCTCCACCTGGGCCTTGAGCACGTCCTGTTGCAGGCCGGTGCCGACTGCATAACGAGTTTCCGTCAGACGAATAAAATCTTTAAGAAGGGTGATGTTCTGCCGAGTGATGTCGATAGCCCGCTGTTGAAAATAGAGCCGATACCAGGCATCCTTGACCTGCTGCACCAATTGTCCTCTGGCGTCTTCGTAGACCCCCCGATACCAGGCCGCCTGTTGCTCAGCCATCGCTTCCTTAGCGGCCAGTTTGCCGGGAAAAGGAAACATCTGGGATAGCTGGAGTTCCTTTCCGGTCATCGGTGTCACATCGCCGGAAAGATCGTCAATGGGATAGTTCGACAGAGCAAAACTCAGCCGTGGATCATCCAGACTGCGAGCGGGGATAATTTTGTACTTGGCCATTTCCCACCGTGCTTCGACCGATTTCAGATCCGGGTTGTTGGCCAGTGCTTCTGTCACCAGTGCGGATAATTGGCCACTACCATTCTCTGCAGCTATCGCCTGAGGCAAATCGCTTTCCCTCGCAATGGCCTGCGCGCTGTTCAACACCATCAGCAAAGCCACAAGCGGTCCAATAATCCAATCACGGTTTAACTTCATGGTTCTCCTCCCGCCATGCGTTCAGGACAAATACACTTCTCCATTATAACAGCCAAATCTATCGCCAGATTTTAGTAAAGCAAATGATCCTGAGGACTTGTCCTGTCGATTCATATTCACCAACGGGCCACTACAGCAGAGGCCCTGTTGAATGCTGTGCGGGTCGAGCCTAGTCTTTGCTGCTGCGTGGAATTAACACCTTCATGCGTAAAAAGGAGAATCGGTCGAAAAAATTACGAACCGAACAAAGAACGACCACAAAAACGCAGTAATTCCCTCAGTAGCTAAAGCAAATATGGGGATGGATCAAATAAGAAAAGAGCCGTTGCGGAGGAAAGTAGGCGGCCCATTCCCAGAAGGATAGAGATACAGGCCAATAGGAAAGGAACTGTTTGGGGATGCGGGGAGATGGAATAAGGCCGAGGTGGACACTACGGCTTCAGCTGCCAGAGCATCATCAATGAGATGCTTTTGACAGACAGTCGCCAGTTGCTGTCCGGATGCCGTCAGATCGATATCACATCGATGGGACAGCTGCTTGTAAGGGGCCTGAGCAGGCTGCCTGCTTTTGGTGCCCTGGCAGCAAGAAATTCGTGACAACTGATCCGTAGGCTGACAGCGGTGCGCGAATCCACCTAACACACTGGCAGGAAAGAACAGGGTGACCAACAGCAGGAATGTAAAGAGCTTCGTCAGCATGTCTTAAATCCTGAAAAAACGAGAACACCTATCAATCGGACTTGAATTAATTCCACACCTGCCTTGTCGGGTTTGCAACAAACCAAAGAGATGTTTTACCACTAACTCAATGCTGTATTTACAGGGCGCAAGGATTAACCTTCCCTCCCATCTGCTGGAGCTAGGTAGTGTCCATTCGGGACCTCTGGATGGACACAGTGCCGTTTTCATATGGGAAACGAGCAATTTTTTCCAAGGTCAAGGAAATCAAGCACTTGCGCGGAGGCGTAGCTGTTTACGCCGCACCATTCCGCAGGACAGCGAAATGGGACAGCCTCTGGCTGCCCGAAGGGCGAGGGCCAGGGATGGCCCGAGTCACAAGCAAGCGTGCGGATTGACGCCGAGATTGGGGAAAAGGGCCATTTCCTGATGAAAACGAGGTAACTGCCTTATTCTCCAAACAGTTCCGTCGACAAATAACGCTCGCCGGTATCGGGCAGAATCACCACAATCCGCTTACCCTTCATTTCTTCCCTTGTCGCCAATTGCAGCGCGGCATGGACCGCAGCACCGGCGGAGATACCAACCAGCAGTCCCTCCATCCGGGCCAGATCTCGAGCAACGGCAAAGGCCTCCTCGGCAGCGACGGTGACCACCTCATCGATGACTTCACTATTTAGCACCTCGGGCACAAAGCCGGCACCGATACCCTGCAATTTATGCTGCCCAGGGACTCCACCGGACAGAATTGCCGACTCGACAGGCTCCACCGCCACCATGCGAATCTGGGGATTACGCTCTTTGAGGGCCTCTCCGATACCGGTAATGGTACCGCCGGTACCGACTCCGGCCACCACCATATCGACCCGGCCATCGGTGTCAGTCCAGATTTCTTCAGCGGTGGTCCGTCGATGCACCGCCGGATTGGCAGGATTGCTGAACTGCTGTAAAAGCACTGAACGGGGTGTGTCAGCTGCTAACTTCTCGGCCGCTTTTATGGCACCGGTCATGCCCTTGGCCCTAGGAGTCAACACCACGGTCGCACCATATTGTTTCAACAGGTTGCGCCGTTCAACACTCATCGACTCGGGCATAGTCAGTATCAATTTATATCCGCGGGCCGCCGCCACCATCGCGAGCGCAAGGCCGGTATTACCACTGGTCGGTTCGATGATTACCGAACCTTTTTTAAGCACTCCGCGGGTCTCGGCATCCTCAATCATACTCAGGCCAATACGGTCCTTAACGCTGCCCCCTGGATTAAAATATTCCAGTTTAGCCAGGACCTCACCACAACCTTCACTATTGATGGCTCCGAGGCGCACCAGCGGCGTTCCCCCGATGAGCTCGGTGACACTATCGTATATATTCATGAACAACTCCCTGCAACTGCGGTTGACGCACTATAAGTTTTTGCAATGCATTAAAGTTG
>LGVF01245839.1_pt1 | contig 14984 bp, 16 predicted proteins | sample 469901 | NCBI WGS metagenome assembly LGVF01 (sample SAMN03893561, study PRJNA290197) | marine sediment metagenome | material: sediment; isolation source: combined push core samples #3730, #5133, and #5579 collected at Hydrate Ridge | place: Pacific Ocean: Hydrate Ridge
GTTTAATTCATCCCCCACTTAACTAGTTTGAAGAGGGAGTTTTCTTAAACATAGTTGATAAAAAAAAGACGAAATTATTCGTCTTTTTTAATGATTTTCTTTGTAATTTAAATATCCATTTGATAAAACATATATATTATTGAATCCATTTCTTGATAATTTTTTAGCAACACGCTTTGATAATTTACCATTATCACAGTAAACATATACAGATAAGTCTTTTCTTAAATTTACACTTTTTGATTTTACTTTACTAGGAGTAAAGTGTCTTGAACCCTTAATTTTATTATTTTCATCTATTATTTTTTTACGGACATCGATAAGTTGTCCTTTTCTCATATTTGCTGTAAAATCTTTTAAGTTAAGAACAAAAACGTTGCTATAATCAGTGTTTTTGTAGTACATCATAACTAATCCGATTCCTATTCCAGCTACTATTGATATAATTGTCGACCAAACTGTCATAATATCACTCCTCATTAACAAATTATAAGTGAATGCTAATGTTATGTCAATTAAGAGTGATATAATTCGTATTATATTGTATAATATATATAGTTATAGACAAATAGTATATTTTTATATATAATATATTCTATGATTAGGAGTGAGAAAATGATATCGACAAATAACTTTAAAACAGGTGTTACAATTCAACATGATGGGAACCTTTATACAGTAATGGAATTCCAACATGTTAAACCAGGAAAAGGTCCTGCATTTGTACGTAGTAAATTAAGAAATTTACGTTCAGGTGGAATATTAGATAAAACTTGGAGAGCTGGAGAAAAATTACATACTGCTCACATTGATAAAGATAAAATGAATTATTCATATAGTATGGGAGATACTCATGTATTTATGAATAATGAAACTTACGATCAAATAGAAATTAATGAAAAAAGTATTAAGCATCAATTAAACTTCATTATTGAAGGTATGGATGTTTTAGTTATAAGTTTTGAAGGTGAAATTTTAGGAGTAGATGTTCCTGAGAAAGTAACTTTAACAGTTACTGATGCTGATCCTGCAGTTAAAGGTAATACTGCACAAACTGCAACTAAGGATTGCACAGTTGAAACAGGCTTTATGTTACAAGTTCCTTTGTTTGTTGAAAGAGGAGATAAGATAATTATCAATACAAATACAGGAAAATACGATACAAGAGCTTAAAGGAGTGAATTATTTTGTATGAGTCCGCGAGGTATTTACTAAGTATTGGAGATGTACCACCCTTTACTTTCGTTTTAATGCTTATTTTACTAGCTGTTTCTAGTTTTTTCTCTATGAGTGAAACTGTTTTTTCTAGCGTAAATGTTATTAGATTAAAAACATTTGTTGAAGATGGAAAAAAAGGTAGTAAAAAAGCTTTATGGATCGAAGATCACTTTGATCTAACATTATCTACTATTTTAGTAGGAAACAATTTGGCTAATATCGCACTTGCAACACTTAGTGTTAGTGTTTTTTCAAGTATATTCACAGGACAAGAAACGTTAATAAACGTTGTTAATACTGTGGTTATGACTATTATAATTTTAATATTTGGAGAAATAGTACCTAAGAGTTTCGCAAAGAATAATGCTGAAAAAGTAGCACTTTCAATTAGTGGTATTTTGTATTGGATTATTCGTATTATGAAGCCAGTAACTTGGATCTTCCTAAAAATAAAAACATGGATAGTTAAAGATAATGGAGAAGCATCAGTTACTGTGACAGGTGATGAACTTGAAACAATTATTGATACAATGGAAGAAGAAGGTAGTATTGATGAAGATGAAGCAGAGATGCTTCAAAGTGTTTTAGACTTAAGTGATAAACGAGTTTATGACATTATGACTCCTAGAGTAGATATGATTGGTATTAATATAAAAGACGATATAGAAAGTATTAAACAAGTATTCTTTGATAATCAATTTTCAAGAGTAACTGTATTTGATAAAAATAGAGATAATATTATTGGAGTTCTTCACGAAAGAGATTTATTCACTAAATTGATTAAGGGTGAAGAAGTTAATATTAAAAAACTAATGAAAGAACCAATGTTTGTATCTGTGTCAATGAGAGTTGATACATTAATTGAATCGCTTCAAAGAGAAAATTCTCATTTAGCTATCGTTAGTGATGAATACGGAGGAACAAGTGGTATTGTTACTATGGAAGATGCTTTAGAAGAGCTAGTTGGAGAGATTTATGATGAACATGATGAAATAGAAGATGAGTTTATTAAACAGATAAAAGAAAATAAGTTTGGTGTAAACGCTGAAATTGATATGGAAGATTTATTTGAAGAACTCGGGCTTGGTAATCCACCGGAATCACATTATTCAATTTTAGGTGGGTGGCTTTATGAAATGATTGAAGATATTCCTGAAGTAGATGAATCTTATTCATATATTCAAGAAATTATAAATTATGATCATGAAATGGAAAAACCAACAAGATTATTACTAAAATTTGTTGTAAAAGATATCAAAGATAGACGAATTAGTTATGTCCATCTTACAATAGAAGAAATTACAGAAGACTAAAAAGAGGGCATTCCTCTTTTTATCACGTATGGAGGTGAATAAAATTGGAAAGATTACAAAAGATTATTGCGCATAGTGGTTATACTTCAAGACGTAAGGCAGAAGACTTAATTGTAGCTGGTAAAGTTACTGTTAACGGAGTTGTTATGAAAGAACTTGGTACTAAAGTTAAAAGAAGTGATGTAATAATTGTAGAAGGTAATATTTTATCTTTAGAAGAAAAAGTATATTACGTTTTATACAAACCCGAAGGATATATAAGTTCTACTGACGATGAAAAAGGACGTAAAACTGTACTTGATTTAGTTCCTAGAGATAAGAGAGTTTATCCAGTTGGACGTCTAGATTACGATACTTCTGGAGTTTTATTATTAACTAATGATGGTGATTTTACTAATCTTATGACTAGTCCTAAACACCATGTAGAAAAAGAATACAGAGTTAAATTAAAAGGATTCTTAAGAAAAGAAGAATCAACTAGAATTTGTCGTGGTATTAGAATAGAAAATTATAAAACCAAAAAAGCAAGAATAACAGATGTTGTGTACAATAAAGAAAATGAGACTACACTAGCTACAATAATTATTACTGAAGGTAAATACCATCAAGTAAAATTAATGTTTGATGCAGTTAATCATCCTGTTTTAAGACTTAAAAGAGTAAGGTTTGGGATAATTACTTTAGATAACATGAAGACTGGTGAACATAGACTATTAAAACCATACGAATTAAAACAATTAAAAGGTTTAGTTGAATAACACTTTATGAAAATAGAGTGTTTTTAATGCTTACTTTCTTATTTATAATATATTAATAATATATATTTAAATAATATTATGATATTATTATCTTTTTTGATATAATATTAAATGATGTAAAAGAGGTGAAACTATGAACTTAATCCAAATAGCAATAGACGGCCCAGCTGGTGCTGGTAAAAGTACTATAGCTAAGTTAATCGCAGAACATTTAAACTATATTTATATTGATAGTGGTGCAATGTACCGTGCAATAACTTTAAAAGCTATTAATTTAGGTATCGATTTAGAAGACGAAAGGAAGTATGATTTCGTTAAGGAAACAGAGTTTACATTTTTAAATGGTACTTTATTTATGGATGGAATCGACGTTTCACATGATATAAGGGAAAATAATGTTTCAAATAATGTTTCACTAGTTTCATCATATTACTTTGTTAGAGAAGAATTAGTTAGATCTCAACAAGAACTAGCTAAAAATCACAATGTTGTAATGGATGGTAGGGATATCGGGTATAAAGTTTTGCCTGATGCTAAATATAAGTTTTATTTAACAGCTTCAATAGTGAAGCGAGCTGAAAGAAGATTTTTAGATAATAATGAAAGAAAAATTGAAAGTGATTTAAAAGGACTTGAAAGAGAAATTAGAAGGCGTGACTTCCTTGATACAACAAGAAAGCACAGTCCGTTAAAAGCTGCGGATGACGCAGTTATAATTGATACTTCTGAATTAGCAATAAATCAAGTTGTTAAACTAATTACTGATAAAATAATGGAGGACGAAAAAAATGGATTTTAAAATGAAGACAGTTAAAGTAGGAATGATTGTAGAAGGAAAAGTATTTAAAGTAACTGATGAATCAGTTTATTTAGATTTAGAAACTTTCGCAGATGGAGTAATCCATAAAAAAGGTTTAGTACTAGGAGATATTGCTTCATGTAAAGAAATAGTAAAAGTAGGAGACATTCTACGTGCTAAAATTAATAAAATCGATAAAGAAGACCAACAAATTTTATTATCAAGAATTGATATTTTAAGACAAGAAAAAGTAGGACATGTTAAGGAATTAGCTAATAAAAACGAAAGAATTGAAGCTTTTGTTAAAAAAGCAGGACCTAATGGACTTACACTAACTTATAAAGGAGTAGATATGTTTATGCCTACTTCATTAATTGATATTGAAAGAATTAATCCTGAAGATTTCCAAGGTAAAACATTAACTTGTAAAGTTATTGAATCAGATAACAAAAGAATTGTTGCTTCTAGAAAAATAGTATTACAAGAAGACTTAAAAGCTTCTAAAACTGATGAATTAAAAAGCTTAGAGGTTGGTAAAACATTAGAAGGAACTGTTTCAAGAATTACTAAATTTGGAGCGTTTGTTTCTATTGGATTTAATGATGGTCTTGTTCATATATCTCAAATCTCTCATCACAGAGTTAACGATGTTAATGATGTATTAAAAGAGGGAGATAAAGTACAAGTTGAAATAGTTAAGATTGAGAAAAACAGAATTGGATTAAGTATGAAATCATTATTAAAAACTCCATGGCAATTATTTAGTGAAGAAAACAAAGTAGGAGACAAAGTTACAGGTACCATTAAACGTAAAATTGGATCTGGAATGTTTGTAGAACTATCTAAAGACGTTGTAGGAATGTTGAATAGTAAGGATTTCTCATGGGACCCTCGTGAAAACTTAGCTGGTGAAGTTGAAGTAGGAGATACTTTAGAACTTCAAATCTTAAGTTTAGATCCTGAAGCTAGAAGAATGGCTTTAAGTAAAAAACATTTAGATTATAATCCATGGAATGATGTATCATTTAAAGTTAATGAAGAAGTTTCAGGTGTAGTTGAAGAATTACAATCACGTGGAGCACTTGTTAAAATACAAGGCGTTAAAGCATTTTTACCAATTAGTGAAATAAGAGACGAAAGAGTTTCACAAATGAGTGATGTTTTAAAAGTTGGAGATGTAGTTAACGGTATTGTTCTTGAAATAGATAAAAGACAATGGAAAATGAAAATATCTTTAAAACAACTTGTTGAAACAAAATCTAGAAAAGAATTTGAAGAATATTTAAAAACAGAAGAAAAAGTACAAAAACAAACTTTAGGAGATCTATTCGCAGATAAACTTAAAGAATTTAAATAAAAAAGGATTGTGGTATTATGTTGCCAACAGTTGCAATTGTAGGAAGACCAAACGTTGGGAAATCTACCCTATTTAACCGTATTATAGGAAGTCGTTTATCAATAACTGATGATCAACCAGGTATAACTAGAGATAGAATATACAGTAAAGGTGAATGGCTAACAAAAGAATTTAATTTAATAGATACAGGTGGTATTGACTTCGGTGATACTCCTTTTATCCATGAAATAAAATCACAAGCTGAAATCGCAATAGATGAAGCTGATTTAATTGTATTCATATGTGATATTAGAAGTGGAGTTACTGATGAAGATATGACAATAGCTAGAATATTATATAAAGCAAAAACTCCAGTAGTTATTGCTTTAAATAAAGCTGATGATATTTCTTTTACTGATACAATGTATGAATTTTACGCACTAGGTCTAGGAGACCCAGTTCCTATTAGTTCTAAACATGGTGTTGGTATTGGTGATTTACTTGACAGAGTAATTGAAGAATTACCAGTAATTGAAGATGTTGAATACGAAGAAGATAGAATTAAAATGTGCTTAATAGGAAGACCAAACGTTGGAAAGTCTTCTCTTACTAACTCTTTACTAGGACAAAACAGAGTAATAGTTAGTGAAATAGAAGGTACAACAAGAGATTCTATAGATAGTTTATTCACATATGATGATCAAGATTACGTTGTAATTGATACAGCTGGACTTAGAAAAAGAGGAAAAGTATACGAAAATGCTGAAAAGTACAGTGTACTAAGAGCTCTAAGTGCAATTGATAGATCTGATATATGTTTAATCTTAATCGATGCAGAAACAGGAATAAGAGAACAAGATAAAAAAATAGCTGGATACGCAGTAGATGCTGGTAAAGCAATTGTTATAGTAGTAAATAAATGGGATACAGTAATTAAAGATAATAGAACGATGAATGTTTGGGAAAAAGAATTAAGATCTCACTTCCAATTTATAACATACGCACCTATTGTTTACTTATCAGCTTTAACTAAACAAAGAGTTAAAACATTATTCCCAGTAATTAAGGGAGTATTTGAAAATTATAGTAGAAGAGTACAAACTAGTGTACTAAATGACGTTATCACAGATGCATTATATGTAAGTCCACCTAAAAAACACAATGGAGGATTACTACGAGTTTATTACGCAACACAAGTTGCGTCTAAACCACCAACATTTATATTATTTGTAAATGAAGAAGAAATAATGCACTTTAGTTATAAAAGATATTTAATTAATAGACTACGTGAATCTTTTAACTTTGAAGGAACAACTATAAAAGTAATTTTAAGAAAGCGTGACTAATATGAAAATAACAGTAATCGGTGGTGGATCTTGGGGACTTGCTTTATCAAAAGTACTAAGTAATAATGATCACAACGTACTTGTTTATGATGTTAATCCTAAAATTGTAAGTAAAATTAATGAGCTACATATCTGTCTACAATTGAATGAAAATATACCAGAAAATATTGTTGCAACTTCTAGTATGGAAGAGGCAATTAATTTTAGCGATGTTTTACTATTTGTAGTACCAACAAAAGTATTAAGAATTGCAATAAATGAAGCATTAAAATTTATTAAAAAACCGAAGTTAATTGTTAACGGTGCAAAAGGTATAGAACCTGAAACTTTCTTACGTATTTCTGAGATTTTTTCTGAGATGATTCCTGCTGATTTATTAAAAGGTTTTGTCGCATTAAGTGGACCGAGTCATGCCGAAGAAGTAATTAAAGGATTAACGACAGTTGTAACTGCTTCAAGTGAAAGTGAAGAGCATGCAAAGTTCGTTCAAGACTTATTTCATAATACAGATTATTTCCGAGTTTATACTTCTTTAGATTTAAAAGGAGCAGAACTTGGAGGAGCTTTAAAAAATATATTTGCACTAGCTTCAGGACTAATAGCAGGCAAGGGATTAGGTGATAATGCACGTGCTGCATTAATTTCTAGAGGACTTGTAGAAATGTCGAAATTTTACGAAATGTACGGTGCAGACCCAAAAAGTTTAATGGGATTATCAGGAATTGGAGATTTAGTTGTAACATGTACTAGTCCCCATTCTCGTAACTACCAAGCCGGATATAAAATTGGAAACGGAAAAGATTTAGAAGAAACATTAAATTCTATGACAATGGTAGTTGAAGGTATAAGAACTTGTGAAGCAGCATACAGATATGCTAAGCAAAAAAACCTTGAAATGCCTATAATTACCGCTGTATACGAGGTTCTATTTAATAAAATGGATCCCGATATTGCAAAAAACATGTTGCTAGGTAGAAGTTCAAAGGCAGAATAAAATAACCAACATATGAAAAGTCATTCACTTGAAAGGGCTTTTATTTAGTAGCCAAGCCAACAATAGAAACTGACCGCAATTTTTTAGAAAATTGTGGTTTTTGTTTGCAAACAAGGGAAAAGTCTTGCAATAAAGCCAAATAGTTGGTATAATGGGTATAGAAAAATAAAAGGAGGATTTTGGATATGAATAAAACAGAATTAGTTTCAAGAATCGCTGAGGTTTCAAAACTTACTAAGAAGGATTCAGAATTAGCATTGAATTCTACTTTAGCTGCAATTCAAGAATCTTTAGTATCAGGGGAAAAAGTTGTTTTAACTGGATTTGGAACTTTCGAAGTTAGAGATCGTAAAGCAAGAGTCGGACATAACCCTAGAACTAATGAAAAAATTAACATACCTGCACAAAAATCACCTGCTTTTAAAGCTGGTAAAGTTTTAAAAGACGCTGTAAGATAATAATAAAAATACAACTTAAAAAAATATCACATTATATGTGGTATTTTTTTTATTTTTAAGCTATAATTTAGGTAATAAAAAGGAGGTGTTTGCAATGGATTTAAGTGTGTATTTAAATTACGGAAATGGTACTAGTGATTCTATCTATATGGCCGCATTAAATGATGATACAAAATACATAGTTGAATACTATAAATCTGGAAGTGATATTCACTTAAAAGATGAAAGAAAGCAAACACTATTACACCTTGCTTCTAGAAATAAAGCTTTAAAATCTTTAGAGCTTTTATTATTACTAGGTGTTAATCCTAATATTGGAGATAAATATCAAGAGACTCCATTACACATTGCTGCTTATATGGGTAATTTAGAAATGGTGGAGTTATTACTAAAAAATAATGCTACCCAAGATTTTAGAAATAAAACTTTTCAAACACCACTTCATAAAGCTGCATATAAAGGAAGTGTAGAAGTTATTGATATTCTTCTTAAAAATAACGCTGATATTTACGCTGTGGATGAAAATTTAACATCAGTAATACAATTCGCTGTTAGAAGTAAAAAAATCAAAGCAGTGCAATTTTTAGTGCATAAGAAAGCAATTGTGAACTCACTTGATATTAGACAAGCATCAACTCTGCATTATGCAGCACTTTTTTCTACTGTAGCTATAGTCAGATATTTGATAGAACTTGGTGTTAACCCTTATTGCAAGAATAATTATCTACTTACACCTCTTCATATAGCTGTAGAACATCCTGATTTTGAGATGATTGAAACATTAGTAGAATATGGTTTAACTAGTTATGATGTGTCTAAATTTAGCCAATCTCCGTATGATTTAGCTATTCAGAAGAATAAGTATGAGGCAGTTGAATTATTTAATAGATTAAAAAACGATAAAGATTATCAATCTAGACTAAAAAGGAATCCACTTACTTTATCAATAGTTATGAATGAATTTGATAAAGCAGATTCTTTAATTAATATCGTTAATGTGAATGATAAAGATATTTTTGGAAATACACCGTTATTTTACGCAATAATGAATAAAGAGCAATATTTAGTGGAAAGATTATTGAAAAAAGATGCTTCAATATATAGTATTGATCATTCAGGTAATGACGCTATTTACTATGCTACTGTTGTTGGTGATGTTGAGATAGTTAATTTGATACAAACAAAGACTGTTGACTATTCTAAAAAATATAATGAATATACAGTACTTGAATATGCCAAACATAATCGGTTAAAAGAAGTATTAAAACAATTAAAAAAAGGAATGAAATAATTATTCCTTTTTTATTTTATGTGAACATAAATACTGTAATTATTAAGTTATAAACCATATGAATGGCGATTACTGTCATTATATTTTTCTTTGATAAGTAATACATAAGAGCTAGAACTAAACCTAAACTACCATAAATAATTATTTGAATAAAGTCTCCAGATAATACGTGGATAAATCCAAATGACAAACCACTAACTATGATAGCTAAGGGAATGCTAACATTTTCTAAGAATCCATATACGGCTCTTCTAAAGACTATTTCTTCTACGAATGGTGCTAAGAATACACTAAATAAAACTAAAGCAATTTTATCAAATAAGGCTGCGTCAATTAGTCTATTTAATACTTCTTGGTTTTCACTATTCGCAGTAATTCCTAGGTATTCCATTACATAAGCTGAGGCATATACTGCTATAAATAAACCTAGTAAGCCTAAAGTAGTAACTCTTATAAATGCAAGAAAGTTTTTTCTAGTTTCTATAATTTGGTTTTTTAAATATGATCTTAATGTGTATAAAAAGATAATGAATAAAGATAAATAAAGCACTAAATTAGTAACACTTATCATTCTAAGTTCTTCAGCATCAGTTATAACAACTTCTCCAGAAGGTTCTAGATTCATATAGATCATAATAAATTGTAAAATGATAACTGCGATCCACATTACTATATAAAATATTATAATGTTTAATCCTTCTTTATTAGTATTTGTCATTTCATCACCTCTTTGTGTAATTATAACATAAAGTTATTGTTTTAAAGGGCTATATTCATCATAATTATTTGACATAGAGCTATATTGTTGGTATTATATAGAAAGCCAAGAGAATTTTAGTAATTTATTGGCTAAATTTATTTATAGAGGGTGAAAAATATGGCTAAGAAATCGTTTGCTGTAATTGGAATGGGGCGCTTTGGACAAAGTGTAGTTACGGAATTAATAAATAAAGATTCAGATGTATTAGTAATAGATAAAGATCCTGAAAGAATAGCTAAAATGAGTAAAATAGCTACTCATGCAGTTACATTAGATACAACTGATGCAAATGCACTTAGAGAAGTTGGTATATCTAGTATTGATCATGTAATTGTAGCAATTGGGGAAGAACTTCAAAGTAGTATTTTGACAACTTTAATCTTAAAAGAATTAGGTGTTGATAAAGTTACTGTTAAAGTTCAAAATAAGGATCATGCAAAAGTAGTATTAAAATTAGGAGCTGATGAAATTATTCAGCCAGAGCAACAATCAGGTAGAAGACTTGCTAGAAAGATTATATCTGACAATGTACTTGATTATATTGATTTAAATGAAAGTCATAGTTTTATAGTTGTTAATGCAACTAAAAAAATTGTTGATTCAACAATTATCAATTTAGATGTAAGAAATAAATTTAAAATCAATGTTGTAGCAATTAGAAAAAATGGCGATATTATAATTCCAACTGCGGAATATGTAATAAGCTTAACTGATCAGCTATTACTAATTGGTAAAAACTCAGATTTAGATAAATTTAATTTATGGTTAAGAAAATAAGCCCACAAGGCTTATTTTTTTGTTATACTATTAATAGGGTGATAAATATGGAAGAAATTGTAGTAGCTTCAAAGAATAAACACAAGATAATAGAAATATCAAATATTTTAACTCCACTTGGTTATAAAGTATTATCATTATTTGATTTTGATTATTTTCCTGAAATCATTGAAGATGGTATTACTTTTAAAGAAAACGCTTTAATTAAGGCGAAAACATTGGCTTTACATTTAAATAAAACTGTTATTGCTGATGATTCAGGGTTAGAAGTATTTGCTTTGAATAATGAACCTGGTATTTATTCAGCTAGATACTCAGGAATAGATAAAACCTATAGTGATAATAATAAACTTTTATTAAAAAATCTAAAAGGTATTGAAAATAGAGGAGCAAGATTTGTAACTTCTATGTGTGTTTATTATATGGATAAGGATCCTATTTTTGTTGAAGATTATTTATATGGTGAAATAAGTAAAGATTATAAAGGAGATAACGGATTTGGATATGATCCTATCTTTTATGTACCTAATCTTGGTAAAAACTTGGCTGAATTATCATTAGAAGAAAAGAATAAAATCAGTCATAGAGCGCTATGTTTAAAAAGATTAATCAAGTATTTAATAATAAAATAGATATGATATAATAAAGATAGAAAGTTAAAAGTAGGAGGTCATTATGTCAATTAAAGGTACAGAAACAGAAAAGAATTTATTAAAATCATTTGCAGGTGAATCACAAGCAAAAGCTAGATATACAATGTTTGCTAAAATAGCAAAAAAAGAAGGATATGAACAAATATCAGCATTATTCGCAGAAACTGCGGCTAATGAAGTCGAACATGCCAAAGTCTTCTTTAGATATTTAGAAGGAGGAGCCGTAGAAATTACTGCAGCTTATCCTGCTGGAATAGAAGGTACTACTTTAGAAAACTTAGCAGCTTCAGCTGATGGAGAAAATGAAGAATGGACTGGACTTTATCCTGAATTCGCTAGAATTGCTGATGAAGAAGGATTCCCAAGAATTGCTGCTTCATGGAGAATGATTGCTAAAATTGAAAAAGATCATGAAGAAAGATACCGTAAATTAGCTAAGAACTTAAAAGAAGATTTAGTATTTGATTCTGGAGAAGAAACAGTATGGTTCTGCCGTAATTGTGGTCATATTCATGTTGGTAAAAAGGCTCCTGGTATGTGTCCTGTATGTAAACATCCTCAAGCTTATTACGAAAAGAAAAAATCTAATTATTAATATAATATTGAGTGAAGAAATAAATTCTTCACTTTTTATTTAGGTTTATTAGTTTTTTTGATATAATTATTTAAAAGAAGGTGTTATTTATGAAAGTTGTTGTATTTAGTGATGCTCATGGAAATAAAGAAGTAATTAAAAGAATATTAGAATTTAACCCTGATGCAGATTATGTAATTTCACTTGGAGATAGTGAGTTAAAACATAATTTTCTTCTTGATTTAGATATAGTAGCCATAAAAGGGAATTATCCACGTGATGGTGGCTTTGTTTATGAAAGTATTTTAGAAGTTGAAGATAAAAGATTGTTTTTAACACATGGTCATAAATATGGAGTTACTAACAATATGAGAAAATTGTTAGCTAAAGGAATGGAAACAGAAGTTGACTTAGTATTATATGGACATACTCACATTGCTAAGTTCGATAATGTAGCTGGAGTTTTCTATATGAATCCAGGAAGTATTTATAGTCCTAGATCAGACGCTCCAGCTTCGTATTTAATATTAAATATTGAAAAAGGTAAAGAAACAACATATTCATATAGAGAATCTTTTACCAATTTAGTAATCGAAAACGTATAAAATAAAAATAGTGCAAATTTGCACTATTTTTTTAATATGTAGAATCCGTAACTTTCTAGCGTTAATTCTTTTTCAAATTTTAAAGTTGTATTATTATAAATATCTTTAAAAGTAGTATCTTGTAATTCTTTTGGTAATTTTATTAAATGAGGAATATATCTTTTACTCATAATAAAATATAAGTTGTCTTTTTTGTAGATTATATATTCAAACTCATCATTAACATCTATCCATTCAAATTCAGTCGATTTGAATGCTGGATACTTACTTCTTAACTTAATTAGTTTTTTAATGTGGTTTAAAATATCTTTATTTTGCTTTTCTTTTTCCCAAATCATACATCTTCTATTATCTGGATCATGTTTTCCAGAAAGTCCAACTTCTCCACCGTAATATATACTTGGAGCGCCAGGAAAAGAGAATAAGAAGAGGTAAGGTAGCATAACTAAATTGATATCATTTGAGCATATTTCTAAAATACGTGTAGTATCATGAGAATCTACTAAGTTATACATAGCTCTCAAAACATTCTTAGGATAATCTACTAAAACTTTGTTAATTTTAAACATAAATTCAGTACTTTTGTATTGAGGACCATCAATATTTGTTCCAAAGTAGTTCCAAAGTGGAAATAATATCTCGTAATTCATAACTCCGTCATATTGATCACCTTGAAGCCATGGATTCGAGTTATCCCAATTTTCTCCAACGATGTATGTATCTTTTTTAGCACTCTTTACAGTATCTCTAAAATCTCGCCAAAATCTATGTCCAACTTCGTTACTAACATCTAGTCTCCAACCATCTATATCATACTCTTTTATCCAGTACTCAGCAGCATTTAAAAGGTGCTCTTTCATAAGAGGATTATTAGTATTTAATTTTGGCATAAATGGAGTAAATGCAAAAGTTCTGTAGTTGAGTAAATCATGATTCTTAAATATGTGTCCTATTTTATTTCTGTCAATTGTAAAGTCCTTATTTAATGGGAAATTAACAACGGGTTTACTATGATCTATAATATGAAAACAGTCATAATATTTTGAATTTTTGCCATTTTTGATGACGTCGATAAAGAACGGATGTCTGAAACCACTGTGATTAAAAACAGCGTCAAGCATAACTTTTAGACCTAATTTATGTGCGTTTTCTACTAATTCCTTAAATTTATCGTTGTCACCGAAATCTTTGTCAATTTTGTAATAATCAACCACGTCATATTTGTGAGATGTATCAGATTCAAATATTGGTGTCATATAAATTCCTGTGAATCCTATGCTCTTTAGATAGGGTAATTTTTGAATTATGCCTTCTAAATCTCCACCAAATCTTTGGTTATTTGAGTACTTATCTGTGTCGTTCCATTTCAATGTATTTGTAGGATTTATTGTATGGTCACCATTATGAAATCTTTCAGGAAATATGCTATACCATACTTGATCTTCTATCCAAGCTGGAGCAGCAAAAATATCTTCCTCATTTAGGTAAGGAAAATTGAAGAAATTGAAGAGATTAAATTTTTGATCTGGTTGTTTTTCAAGATCAACTATCTCTCTACTACCAAATAAGTATTTTCCATTTACAATGAAGGCATATTTCATTCTTTTGTACTTAGGTTTTAATGAAATGAAGTAATAATCAAAGTTTTCCAACTCATATTCCTTCTTCATTATTGTAAATTCATCACCTTCATTTGCCCATTCCCATTTATTATCGTTTTTTTCGTTATGAGAATAGTTAAAAGGGTCCCCATAAAGAACTTGAATTGATTCTATTTTATTCTTACTAGCAAAAAGTCTTAAGTGAACTGTATCCTTATCAAATATATAAGCATATTTGCTTTTTGCTTCATGATATATTGTGAAGTCTATCATTAAAATCACCTCTAAAGTATTATTTTGTAGATTTAGTATATCATAACTGGGCTGATAAGTATTGTGGTAGCGGTTTCATTTTTAAGTTTATTAAAGTATTATTGATTCTTTTATAGTATAATTGTTTCTATAATATTATTAATAGAAATTAATTGCTTAATTTACTTAAAGCAACCGGTAAGGATGTCAAGAGATAAAAACAATAAAAAAGACTAGTTTTTAATAAAC
>LGVF01205460.1_pt1 | contig 14893 bp, 13 predicted proteins | sample 469901 | NCBI WGS metagenome assembly LGVF01 (sample SAMN03893561, study PRJNA290197) | marine sediment metagenome | material: sediment; isolation source: combined push core samples #3730, #5133, and #5579 collected at Hydrate Ridge | place: Pacific Ocean: Hydrate Ridge
GGCAAAGAAGGCATACATAATATTTTGGAACCTGCTGTTTTTTCGATTCCAGTAATTACCGGTCCAATTTTTCATCAATTCAAAGAAGCTGTTGAGTTAGAACAGGTTAACGGAATAGTTGTTATTAATACTAAGGAAGATTTCATTTCAGAACTAAGTAACTTCCAATATGGCGAAATTAACGAAACGGGGAAAATAGCTTTCAATTATATTAAGGAAAATTCGGGTGCTCAGAAAATTATCTTAGACTACATAAAAGGCAATCTAGGTAGTTAATATGTTGTAACTGAGGGTTGTAGTTCTAAATATATTTGCACCTGCCGAAAAGGCATCGGGCTATTCGTTAAAGTTATTTTTTGCAAAAATGTTCATCCAAATTAGTTTGTAGGAGCTCCTAAAGTCGCTCTACAAACTAAGGATTCACAATTTTTCCATAAAAATAAGCTACCACTACTATCCCTGGTGGTGTGGTAGAGGTAGTCTTAGTAAGATGAAAAGTATTTTGGTTAAATGGTTATGAGGTTAGAGGGGGTATACCAAATAAACAATGAAACGCGCTATTACACCTTTGTCTTTTTCAATTTATCTTCAGTTAAAATTATTTCCATAAGCTAGGCTATGCAAATAATTTTAACATTGCTAAATAGAAAAATACTTTAATCTAATCAGCGCATTTCATTATTCAATTGGTATTATAAGAAAATGATAATTGACAATAATTAAACAAATTTTTTGGCAATAAAAAAGCTCCCAACATCAGTTGAGAGCTTTAGAGTATCTTATGATACTTAGATTTTAAGCTTCAGCTTCTTCAGCGAAAGGCTGAACTGAAACGTAAGATCTGTTGTTTCTTTTCTTCTTGAAAGTAACTACACCATCAACTAAAGCGAAAAGAGTATGATCTTTACCCATACCTACATTTTCACCAGGATTGTGTGTTGTACCTCTCTGGCGAACGATAATGTTACCAGCTATTGCAGCTTGACCACCGAAAATCTTAACTCCAAGACGTTTACTTTCCGATTCTCTACCGTTCTTAGAACTACCAACTCCTTTTTTGTGTGCCATCGTTCTACGATTTTAAATTATTAATAAATGTTTGAATTAAGCAACGATGTTGCTGATTTGGATTTTAGTCAAATACTGACGGTGTCCATTTCTTTTCTTGTAACCTTTTCTTCTTTTCTTTTTGAAGACGATTACTTTGTCGCCACGTAAATGCTCAATAATTTTAGCTTCTACTTTAGCTCCTTCTACAGCTGGGGCGCCAATCTTTACATCTCCGTTGTTGTCAATTAAAAGAACATTTGCAAACTCAAGTGCTGAATCTACATCTCCTTCTAATCTGTGAACAAAGATCGATTGGTCTTTCTCAACTTTGTACTGATGCCCTGCTATCTCTACAATTGCGTACATATTAAGAATATCTTAATGTTAATAATATACTTTCCGTTTTTATAACGGTCTGCAAAAGTAATGTATTTTTATTTAACTAACAACTTGAAAATGACTAATTATAGAACTGTTTGGTTGTTTAACTGTTGAGTTGTTTATTAGTTTATTTGTTGAGCCGTTTATCTGTTGAAATACTAGACCTCCGAGAGTTGAAAACCTCGGAGAGTCGGGTAATAGTTATCAATCGACTCTCGTAGGAGTTTCGCACTCTACGAGGTCTTACTAGTATATTTTATTTAATATCGTAAATCATAGTTTTACTTAGTCTATCACTAACTTCAATATTTCCAACAGGTTTTGCAACTTCAGGATATTGTTGTTTTTTTGATGATACACCAAGAATATCATTTATTGCAGCTGCAAGTAGTGGCTCAAAACCTCCGTAAGTTTTATTATATCCAAAGTCACCAATTATTGGATGGTCAACCATATCTATATCAGGAGCGAATCCATTCCAGTAATCTGTTTCATCATCTGCATTGGCACTTTTGAAAACTATAGGTTGAATAGCCCAGTTTTTGTAAGTTTTATTTTCTAATGTTATACTTGCCACATATTTACCGTGTGTTTGTTTACCTATAGTAGAAACTTTCATGTATGGTTTTAATCCATTAATAACTAGTTCACTAGCAGATGCGGTACCACTTAATCCAATTACATACACTCTATTTAAGTCTAAGTTTGGTAGAATAATATCTTTTACAGGATCTTCGTTATCATAATAATAAGCTTCGGATGTTAAATTATCATATAAAGCTTCTGGGCCTAAGTTTGAATAATTATCAGGGTTAGTACTTATATAATCCTGCATTTTATTATTGTACATCTTTTTAAGGAAAACTTTCCCTATTGCACTTTTTGGAGCAATCATACTTGCAATATTCATTGCACTAGCAACTGATCCTCCTCCATTATATCTGAAATCTAAAACAAGTTCGGTTACACCTTGAGCTTTATAACTCTCGAATTGTTCAATAACGTCTTTATCATATCCATGTATAAATGAGTTATACATCAGGTAAGCTATTTTTGTTCCGTTTATTTCGTAAACATCACTTCTTAATATAGGATTAGTTTCTATTACTTCGGATGTTAATGTATTTTTAGTATCGGATAGATAAAACTTTTCATCGTCGAAATTGAATTCTCCCATAGTAATTTCAAACGATTCTTGATTTAGAAGTTCGTTGACATTGGAATTGTTAATATCCTTTCCGTCAATTTTTATGAATATACTTCCGCGTTTTAGTCCGGCATTTGATGCTGGCGAATTAGCATATACATATGCTACAACTAAAGCCCAATTATCTGTGCCGTCGTTTAATCCATATGGATATAAATAAAAGCCTTTTGATGTTCTTACTCCATTAAAATAGTCAAGTAAACCTTGTAGGTCATCAGTAATAAACGACCATGGGTCACCATTTTTATAGGTGTCACTATTTGAGTCGTATTCGCCAATGTTACCTCTGTATCTTGTTTTTTCGAAAAATTCAATTGAATTTTCAGTACTTTTTATATCTAAATCATCAGGTATATTATCAGACCACAAATACCATTCGGTCATATTATCTAAGATAAATTTATTGATGTTTTGTGCTTCTGTATTAGTACCTGCAGTGGTGATATCATCTTTTTTTGAGCAGGATGCTAGAGATAATGTGAGAAATAAGATTAGTAATTTATAAAATGTAATGTTCTTCATTGTGTAACTGTTTTTTATGTTGGTTAAAATTGGATTACAACAAATAGTTTTATTGTTGCCTCATTTTCAGGTTAAAAATTAGGATTACAATACTACAAAATAATATTCAAGTTAATAAAGTTTTGTTCTTGATACATTTTATCGAAATTTGTAATATCATAGATCGGGGTAAGTTTTTTTCAAAAACTTCAATGAGTTGATGATATTGTTGTAATGCAGAGTTGCACAGAGAAGTAACAGAGATACGCAAAGAACTTTGTGAACCTTGTGCCTTTTTAGGGCAGTTTGTGTAATTATTATTATGTAATAGGTATGTTTATTTGGCATAAGCCTATTTCTGGTAATGATAGAAACGGCAGCTTTTGTTTGGGATATATATTTAGGTTTACCCAACAAGAGCGACCTTGGAAGCTCCTTGTTGGGTTTAACCTAAAATATATGCCAGACAAAACTATAGTGTATAGCATGTTAAACCAGCCTAAAAAAACTAAAAATATTAACTAACATTGAGTATGCGTATTTTTTTTACTATCACAATTTCTTTGTTACTGAGTAATTTATCTTTCTCTCAGATAGATTCTACTAAGAATGAGACTGCAATTTTGAATAGTGACTCGGTAAATAATAGAAAGTTTATTAGTACTTATAATTTTGAATTTGATTCTATTATTGAAGAAAAATTTTATAAGCTATCGTTTGACAATAATTTTTCAAGACCTAAACCACCCGTTGATAAGTTTTTACCTATAAAAATGATTGAATCGCAAACTTTTGTCCTTGTTAATGGACTTAAAGTTATTTTGATTCAGAATAAAAAGTTGCCTTTTGTATCGTACAATCTATATTTTGATTATCAGAATGTAGTGATGAATAAGAAAAAGGGTATAGAGTTATTATTTAAAGATCTTTGGGGGAAGAATGGTAAAACTCATAAAGAAAATGAAATAATTGAGTATAAAGATAGGACAGGTACAAAAGTTGAAGTTGATGATAAATGGATATATGTAGAAGGGTTGAAAAGATTTAAGGCTAAAAATTTATTGCTACTTTCTGATTTAACCATGCGTTTTAGTTTTACGGAAAAACAATTTAATGATACTAAATCTAAAATTGTAGATAGCTTATATCTAGCCAGTAATAAAAATGATTATATAGTTGATGCTGTGGCTAGAAAATTGATGTTTGGTGATTTTAATCCTATTGGTGAAAATTATAATATTTTGGATATTGAGAGCTTGACATATAGTGATTTAGTAGATTATTACCATACTTATATTAATGTGAATAATGGGTATTTAGTTGTAAATGGTGATATATCAAAATATGAATTGAAGCGTTTGGTTGTTAAGTATTTTAATAAATACAGAAAGATGGAAGTTATAAAGGGTTATTATCCACAGCCTTATAATTTGCCTCAAACTGAAATTGATTTTATTGAAAATTACAATAGTGATAGCTTAAGTGTTTGGGTAGGAAATGTTGAGGAGAAAAAGGTTGTAGACGAAAGTTGGTTGTTTAACAGAGCAGGGAATACTATTTTGTTTGATGAAGAAATTGGTGTTTTCCCAACTCAATTTTCTAACGATAGTACAATTAGCAATTTTAGTCATCATTTTGATAATTTTGGAAATTACTTTTCTATTTCATACAATGTTTCGGGTAAAGATGTAGCAAAATCATTAGCCAAGAGTATAGAATTAATGGAGTATGTTAACCATGAAGATGCGTTTGATTCTGTACGATTTGATAACTTTAAGAAACATCTAACGGATAATTATACTACTGATCTTTATGATCCACATAAATTATCTAACCTTTATTTAATGTACTATATTACTGGGTTGGATAAATTTTTGATTCCTGATTTAATAGAGGTAATTGATACTATTGATTATTCTGAAATTACGGATGTTTTGGGTAAATCTATGAAGCCTAAGCAATTGAGGGTTGTTGTAAGTGGGCCTCCGCAGGCTGCTGTACCTGAATTGGAAAAGCTAGGGTATCCTATAAAATATTATGATCAATTTTCTAGAATAACATTTCCTCCTTCGCTTGACAGGGCTGTACCCGACAGTGTTAATGTAAATGATGTTCTTGAAAGATATGTAAGTGTATTGGGTGGAAAAGAACGCTTGAAAGAAGTAAAGAGCTTGTTGCAATGGTGGGTGATGGATATTAATAATAGCAAGTTATTTATTAAGAACAAATATATGATGCCTAATAAGCGCTTGAGTACTTATTCTAATAATGAGGTTATTGTTTTGAAAACTGTATTTAATGGAGAATATGGATATGTTGAAAAGAGTGGTGAAATAATTGAGATTACGGGGAAAGAGTTCTCAAAACTATCTATAGAAAGAAGTATTTTTCCTTTGTTATATTATCATGAAGAGGGATATTTTCTTAGTCTGGAAAGTCAGATTCCTTTAAAAGGGGAGCTATGTTACAAGGTTAGAGTTGAAACTTCGTATGGTGATACCGTGATGTTGTATTTTAGGATTTCGGATGGATACTTAATTAGAAATGAGACTATAGATTTGACGACAAATGAAGTAATAGATTATACTAATTATTCTGATTTTAAAACTTTTGAAAACATAGTTTTTCCTTATAAAACGGAAACACAAATTGGCGGTAAGAAAATCACCTTAACCTTGACCCAGCTCAAAATAAACGATAAATATACTAGAAAGAAGAATTTTGAATAATGTACTTGTACTTTGATTTATTATTCAATATTAATTATGTTTTTAACTTCTGTCTTCGCCATCAGGATTAAGATTATCCCATATTAAGGCACCAACTGCCATGCCAAATAATGGGCTTAAAATTGGACTAGATGTTACATGGCAAGCGGCTGAATTGCATCCATAATAGTAGTAATACAGGTAGCCGCCAATAAGGCCAACTATCATTCCTGTTCTAATTTTCTTCCACCTTTGTTTATCCATGTATTTTTGAAATAAATAAAGCCGAATAAATCGGTTAGAGTTATTCAGCTTCCTATAATACCATCTATCAGGTAAAACTTCAGTAATAAAAATTCATCAATAGACTTTTTCGATAACAATTTCTGCAATCCACTCTTTTTGCAGAGAGATAGAAAATTGTTTTTAGTTATTCAACATACATTGAACTACGTTGTGAACGCTATCTAGTTTTAGAGAATAGAACATTTTTTTCCCTTCTCTACGACATTTTAGTATGTTTTTACTTTTTAATATGCTTAAATGATTTGAAGCAACTGCTTGCTCAATATCAAGTGTACTGTGAATTTCAGTAACAGTAAGCTCTCTGTCTTCATAAAGCATCTCAATCATTGCAATTCGAGTTGGATGTGCCATAGCCTTCAACATTTCTGATCTCTCTTGAAGAGTTTCAGCATCCATTTTTAAGACTTTACTAATATTTGTCTCCATAACATGTAGTTAGATAATTAGATGTAAAAATATTACTTTATCTTATCGTTACAAAATTATATATCGCCAAATAGTAAAATATATGACTAATGTATTCAATATGTTATATTATTGATGTATAATCGTATAATCGGACTCTTATGTGACAAATGTTACATGTTTTGTGTGGTTGTTTGAGATTTTGATATTAAGGATTTATTGAAGTTTACGTGTTTTTTGTAAAATATGCTGAGATTTATATTAATTGTGTTTTAATTTAGTTATAATGGCACATTATGTTAAAGTAAAATGAATTTTTATGACGGAGTATAAGATAGTTTGCAGTGATGTAGATGGAACTCTTCTTAATTCTAAAAGAGAGTTATCGGAGGCAACAATAAGCAGTGTTGAATTGTTAAATAAAAGAAAAATACCTTTTGTGTTGGTTTCTGCTCGTATGCCAAAAGCCATGAGGCCTCTACAAAAACAACTTAATAGTTGTTATCCAATAGTATGTTATAATGGAGCATATGTAGAAAGTGAGTTGAAGATTGATGGATCAGCAGTAGAGTTGTTTTCGAACCCTATAGAGATTGAGCCTTTTTTAGCATTGTTGAAGTTGATGAGTGGCAACGGAATTCATTTTGGAACATATTACAAAGATGAATGGCATGTAAATCAGGAGGATTATTGGGCAAGAAGGGAGATGAACAATACTAAGATTAACCCCGAAGTTGTTGATATGGAATTTATGCATCACCATTTTGAAGCTAAAAATCATGGTCCTCATAAAATAATGATAATGGGCGATTTTGATAAAATTGAGCCTTTAGAAGATGAATTGAGACATAAATTTGGTGATGATATTGATATTTATCGTTCAAAGGATACTTATTTGGAATTGAATGCTAAAGCCGTTTCTAAATCTACATCGTTAGATGTTTTAAGCGATTATTTTAATCATCCAATTTCAGAGTTTATGGCTTTTGGAGATAATTATAATGATGTATCAATGATAAGAAAAGCAGGGTTTGGAGTTGCTGTAGAAAATGCTAGGAATGAAGTTAAGGTTGTAGCTAACGAGATGACAGATAAAAATACTGATGATGGTGTAGCTAAAACTATTGAGAAGTATTTTCATTTATAGGAAGTCTAATGGCCAAAGTCTAATAGCTTATAGCCATTAGACTTTGGCGATTTTTATTTTCCCATCAGGAATACAAAAGGAATATCTAAGCGTTTACTCCACGAATTTTCTGAATGGTTTTCTCCTTCAAATTTACGGGTAATCCAATTAGATTCATCATATCCTTTTTCTTTCATTGTTATGTCAATTATCTTTTGAAAAGGCTCATAGTTCTTATCAAGAGTTTCAGTTCCGTAATCGAAGTAAATTTTATGTGTATTTGAATTGGGTAAGTTATTTTTCAAATATTCATTAAAAGCAAGTGGAATTAATGTGTCGGTTGTATTTAAACTACCCGGCCAATGGGTAGAAATACATGCTGCACCATGAAAAACATCAGGATATTCGCAGATTGCATAGAATGAAATTAAACCTCCCATACTCGAACCAGCTACGTAGGTGTTTTTCATATCTGGTTTTGTTGAGAAATTTGCATCAATATATGGTTTTAATTCATCGACTAAAAATTTCAAATAATTGTCAGAACCAGCTTTTCCACGTAAATCATTCTTTATGATAGTGTCTTTAATATTTTGAGGAAGAGCTTCTAATACCTTCTGAGGAAAGTAGTCCCTATGACGAAAATTCACATCATTCCAAGGTCCTACAACAATGCATTCTTCAATTTTATTTGATTTAATCAGAGCAGATATAACTTCATCAACTTTCCATTCTTGTTTATTCCAAGTTATATTGGCATCAAAAAGCATTTGACCGTCGTGCATGTATAATACCGCGTAAGCTTTGTCTTTAGAGTAACCATTTGGGAGCCAAATATCAACATTCCTATCCTCTATATATTCAGATTTAAAGTTGACTAATCGTTTTATTGTTCCTTCTGATACTTTTGGTATTTGAGCATAAGCAGAGAACGAAATAAATAATGCTGAAATAATTAATAAATTCTTCATGTATTAATAATTTGTAGTTGATATAATAATTTATGTATACAGTCGCATATACTGGATGATGTAATTTCTAGACTAGATGCTATCAATGCTCAAATCGAAACAAAATGTTTACGATTCATTTTTAAAATATTCAATAATTTTTTTAGCTCTTGCTTCTCCAACAATATTGGTTATTTCGTCCAATCCAACTTCTTTCAGTCTTTTCAAAGATTTAAATTTACGCATTAAATCTGTAATTGTTTTTTCTCCAATACCGGGTATACTTTCAAGTTCTGAATTTAAACTTGCTTTACTCCTCTTATTACGATGATGAGTTATTCCAAACCTGTGAGCTTCGTCTCTAGTACGTTGAATAACTTTTAATGTTTCTGATTTTTTATCTAAATACAAAGGAATAGGATCATCAGGATAAAAGAGTTCTTCAAGTCTTTTAGCGATTCCAATTATTGCAATTTTATTTCTTATGCCTAGATCGTCAAAACTTTTTAAAGCTGCTGCTAGCTGACCTTTTCCACCATCAATAACAACTAGTTGAGGTAGCGATTGACCTTCGTCAATTAATCTTTTGTAACGTCGATAAACCACTTCTGTCATAGATGCATAATCATCGGGGCCTTCAACAGTTTTTATATTAAAATGTCGATATTCTTTTTTTGCAGGCTTGCCATTTTTGAAAACTACACATGCAGCAACAGGGTTTGTGCCTTGTATGTTTGAGTTATCGAAACATTCAATATGACGTGGTTCTTCGCTTAATCGTAAATCTTTTTTCATCTGAGCCATAAGACGTTTTGTGTGTCTTTCGGGGTCAGTTATTTTTATTTGTTTTAATTTGTCTAGCCTGAAATATTTTGCATTTCGTTCAGATAATTCTACTATTTTAAGCTTATCACCAATTTTAGGAATAGTTATTTTTAAATCTGGATTACCCAAATCTACATTGAAGGGTACATAAAGTTCTCTGGAAAGAGACGAAAAACGTTGTCTTATTTCAATAATAGAAAGCTCCAACATTTCTTTATCTGTTTCGTTTAGCTTCTTTTTCATTTCCATAGTATGGCTCTGTACTATAGCTCCATTCATTATTTTCAGGAAATTTACATAGCCATATTGCTCGTCGCTTATAATACTAAATACATCTACATTGTTAATTTTAGAATTTACAACGGTAGATTTTACTTGGTAATTTTGAAGTAATTCAACTTTTTCTTTTATGCTTTGGGCTTCTTCAAATTCCATGTTTTCGGCATAGGTCATCATCAAATTATTGAAATGTTTTATTGCCTCAGCAAAATCACCTCTAATTATTTGTCTGATAGATGAAATATCTTCCATGTAATTTGATTCGGTTTGTAGTCCATCACATGGTCCTTTACATTTTCCAATATGGTAATCTAAGCAAAGTTTGAATTTACCACTTTCAATATTGTACTGGCTTAAATCGAATTTACAAGTGCGCAACTGATATAGTTCTCTGATAAGCGACAGAAGAGCATTTGTCATACGAACAGATGCATATGGCCCAAAATATTCTGATCCATCTTTAATAACGTTTCTAGTTAAAAATACTCTGGGGAAACGTTCTTTTTTGATGCATATCCAAGGATAGGTCTTATCGTCTTTGAGTAGGATATTATATCGTGGTTGGTATTTTTTTATTAAATTGTTTTCGAGTAGGAGGGCATCCATTTCGGTATCAACAACTATATATTCAATATTTTCGATCTTACGAACAAGAATTCTAGTTTTTGCATCGTCGTGATCTTTATTGAAATAAGAAGAAACTCTTTTTTTAAGATTTTTAGCCTTGCCTACATATATTATTTTTTCGTTTTTATCGAAATATTGATATACGCCAGGATTATTAGGAATTACTTTTAAAAGAAGTTCTACTTTTTTTGATGCCATAGGTCAAAGGTATTTATTTTTGCCCGCAAATTTCGCAGATTTACGCTGATAAAATATATGCGAATAATTGAAATCAGTGGAGAATAGTTTTGTTTTAACTCATTTATGTATAGTTAAAATGAACTTTGCTTTCAAAACGAACTGATTTGTAGCTGGTTTTACACTAAGCCAATAATTTTTTTCGCATCTACCATATCTAGTTCTAATTGTTTTTTAAGGGCATCAATACTATCAAATTTTATCTCGTCTCTTAATCTTTCTATAAAGCAAAGTTTAATTTCATGGTTGTATATTTCCATGTCAAAATCAAAAATATTTACTTCTATGGTTCTATCTTTACCTTTAACAGTAGGTCGGTTGCCAATGTTTAGCATTCCGTAGTAATGTTTTTTATCTATTTCTAAACTAGCAACATAAACTCCATCTTTGGGTATAAGTTTGTAGTCTTCTTCTATGTTTATATTTGCAGTAGGGAATCCTATTTTGGAGCCAATTTTTTTCCCATCAACAACATTACCTGATAAATGATATAAACTACCTAAGTATTTTCCAGCAGTTTTCACATCTCCATTATTAACTAGGGCATGTCTGATTTTAGTAGAACTAACAGATATATCGTCTATGTCCTGAACTGATATTTCTTCAACATCGAAACCATAAACAGGACCAAATTCAAGGAGGTGAGAAAAGCTACCTTCACGGTTTCTACCAAATTGATGGTCGTAACCTATAACTAATTTTTTTGTGCCAATTTTATTTACTAAAATATCTCGTACAAAATCAACTGATGACATTCTAGAAAATTCTTTTGTAAAAGGAAATACTAATAAATGGTCAATTCCTGTTTTGCTAAGCAATGATATCTTTTCACTTACTGTATTCAGAAGTTTTATACTTAAATCTTTTTGAAGCACCATACGTGGATGAGGAAAAAAAGTGATAAGAACACTTTCGCCGCCTTCTTTTTTTGCAAACTCTACCAAGCGTTTCAAAATTGCTTGATGTCCTATGTGTACTCCATCAAAAGTACCAGTGGTAACAATTGCGTTATCTAATTTTTTGAATTCCTCTAAAGAATGGTAAACCTTCAATTTATTTTGATTTTTATAAATAAGACGACAAAAATAGATAATTTTTGTGGAAATAGTATATAGCCTGCATAAAAGCTTTTAACTCAGGTTTTAGAAATTGGGGGTTGCTTTTAGTTGAACAAATAGTATTTTTGTTTGCAATAATAATTTTAAAGATGAGAAAATCAATATATCTACTGTTTGTAGTTTTATGGTCTTGTACTGGTAATCCTGGTCAGGCCTTTAATGTTAAAGGCGATATTAATAATTTAGGTTCTAATGATTTAATTTATGCTAAAATAGTAAATGGTAAACCATATTATTTGGATACAATAAATGTTGAAAATGGAAAATTTAATTTCAATATTTCTGATTTGAATCAGGATGATTTTAGGTTCTTTATACCAATTAATAATAAAAGTAAGTTCATTAAAGTATTTGTAGATAACTCTGATATTAATATAAGTGGCGATATTGATAGTTTAGAAAATATAAAGATTTCAGGCTCTGAATCGCATAACTTATTTGAGGGATTGATGAACGATTACTCTACAATTGATAAGCAGAGTAGAGTTTTAAGTTTAGAACTTCGTTTAGCAAATATGGAAGAGGATGTTGATGCTATTTCAAGTTTAGAAGAAAAATTCTATGCTAGTGAATCTGAAAAGCCGAAATTATTTATTGATTTTGCAAAAACACATTCAAATAGTAATTTATCTCCTTGGGCATTATACCAAATTTCTAGTTATAGTGACTTCAATATATTAAAACCTATCTATGATAAGTTTTCGGAAAAAGTAAAACAATCATATTTCTCGGAAGATTTAAAATTTATATTGGATGAGATGAGTAAAACAGCGATAGGAGCAAAAGCACCTGAGTTTACATTACCAAATACTGAAGGTGATAATACAAGTTTATCTAGTTTTAAAGGGAAATTAGTATTGTTAGATTTTTGGTCGCCAATGTGTTTTTATTGTCGTCAAGAAAATCCTCATATAGTTAAATTATATGAGAAATATAAGGGTAAAGATTTCGAAATTATTGGGATAAATGTAGAAGGTAAACAAGATTTAGATATATGGAAGTTAGTTATTGAAGAAGATAAATTAATTTACCCTCAATTATTAGACTCAATAGGTATAGCTGATGTTTACAAAGTTAAGAACACTCCTTATAATGTATTAATTGATGCAAATGGAATAATTGTAGCTAAAGATTTGCACGAAGAAGATTTAGATAATAAGCTTGAAGAGTTGTTGAAGTAAGATTATAAGATTAGTGATTATAAGATTGTAGTTATTAATAGTACGTCATACTGAGTGCAGTCGAGGGATCTGTTGTTGCGAAGAACAGATTCTTCTACTGCGCTCAGTATAACGGCGTTAAAATAACGGTTAATTAGACTACTTTCATATCAGCTCCATTAAGGAAAATTTTATCTGAATAATAAGCTTTTGCAAAATCTCTTAAGTTGTAGTTCGAAGCCATTACTTGACCATAAGCTCCCGCAGTTCGAATAACAATTAAATCGCCACGTTTAGTTTTTGGTAGTGTTAAATCCTTTCCAAAAGTATCAGACGATTCGCAAACAGGACCAACTACATCATATACTTCGTTATCGAGAGTAGAAGTTAAATTTTCTACTAAATGACTACTTTTATATAGTGCAGGTCGTAATAAATCTGTCATTCCAGCATCGGCAATCACAAAATTTTTCTCCAATCCGTTTTTTATATAAAGAACTTTGGAGATTAAATCGCCACATGTAGCGACTAAAGATCTTCCAAGCTCGAAATGTATTTGCTGGTTTTCTCTAACTATTAATTTATCGTGTACTGCTTTAAAGTAAGCTTCGAAATCAGGTATTTTATTTTGTGGATTTTCGTAATCAACACCTAAACCGCCACCTAAATTTATATATGGTAATTCTATTCCTTTACTTTCAAANNGTAATTTGCGATCCAATATGAAAATGGATGCCAATTAAGTTTAGGTTTTCAAAACTCGGAAAACGATCAATTAATGAATCTAATTCCCAAGGGTTAATACCGAATTTATTTTCGTTTAAACCAGTGGTAATATATTCGTGAGTTTTAGCATCAACATTAGGGTTTAGCCTTAATGCAACGTTCACAATTTTATTTTTTGCACCTGCTAGCTCGTTTATAACTTCTAATTCTGCAACAGATTCCACATGAAAAGCATGAATATTTGCATCAATAGAAACATTAATTTCATAGTCTGATTTACCTACTCCTGCAAAAGCGATGGTATCATTTTTGAAGCCATGTTCTACAGCTTTTAAAACTTCATTACCACTTACACAATCGGCACCAAAACCGTATTGTTGGATAATATCAAGTATGCGTGGATTTGCATTTGCTTTAATAGCATAATGTATATGGTATCCATATTTTGAAGAAGCACTTATTGCAGCTTCAAGAGTTTTTTTCAACACATCTACATTGTAGTAATAAAAAGGCGTTTGCATCCCTTTAAAACGATTAATTAGCTCTGAGTTATACATAACTAAGTTTTTGAAAGATTTGATTATTTAATGTTTGTAGTGTGTGTATTTTATTTTCTGTGTCAATAACAAATGTAATATTATTACTGCTTCCTCCAAAAGATATCATGTGCGTTGGAATATTTTCGAAAGATTGATAAATTTTTGTTATAGCGCGCGGTGTTGCAGTTATTTGATGACCTACAATACTAACAATAGAACAGTTACTTCTTACTTCAACTCTGCCAAAATCCATTAGTTCTTCGGCAATTTCGTGAAGCTTACACGTATTGTCTATTGTTAACGAAACAGCTACTTCAGAAGTTGTAATTACATCAATTGCAGTTTTGTATTTATCAAAAACTTCAAAAACTCTTTTCAAAAATCCGTGTGCTTGTAGCATTCTTCCAGATTGAATTCTGATAGTTGTAATTCCATCTTTTGCTGCAACAGCTTTTATTCCAGGCGATAAATAATTGTTAGAAATTAATGTTCCAAATGCTTTTGGTTGCATGGTGTTTTTTAACCAAACAGGTATAGATTTTTTACGAGCTGGTATAATACTAGCTGGATGCAAAATTTTAGCTCCAAAATATGCTAATTCAGCAGCCTCATCGAAACTTAAATATTCAATAGGTCGTGTGTTATCTACAAATCTTGGATCGTTATTATGGAAACCATCAATATCAGTCCATATTTCAATAGCCTTAACATCTAGTGCGGCACCTATTAGTGAAGCTGAATAATCGCT
>LGVF01026214.1_pt2 | contig 14851 bp, 14 predicted proteins | sample 469901 | NCBI WGS metagenome assembly LGVF01 (sample SAMN03893561, study PRJNA290197) | marine sediment metagenome | material: sediment; isolation source: combined push core samples #3730, #5133, and #5579 collected at Hydrate Ridge | place: Pacific Ocean: Hydrate Ridge
TGGTGGGAATTCATCGCGACGATTTGAAATGTTATCGGGATTAATGATATGAAAAAAAGAAGAGGCACCTTTTATCTCTTATTTATACCGGTCCTTTTATGGTTGGTAGTGCTGATCGTCATTCCTCATATGGATATGATGTACAGATCCTTTCGCCTTGAAACCGATGATGGGTTGACGATTTTTTCCCTGAACAATTATCTGGAATTCTTTAAACACCAGATTTATTGGCTCACATTTCTTAAAACGGCACTCTATTCCATCGGTGTTACGTTTCTGGCCTTTGTTGTTACATTTCCCGTGGCTTTCTACTTAACCAAAGTTGTAGAGAAAAAATACAGCTCCTTCATGACATTGCTCCTCCTGATACCAATATGGATCGGTGAGCTGGTAACCGTTTACGGATGGATGATTTTGCTCCGTGACAATGGTGTTATTAATACCTTTCTTATGAAAATAGGCTTAATCGATTCACCCATTGAGATGTTGTTCACCAATTTCAGTATGACCATTGGCTTACTGTACATGTCCATGTTGTTTATGATTATTCCCATGATGTCGGCTCTCGACAGTCTGGATGACAGTCTCATTGAAGCTGCCAGCGATCTTGGTGCTTCAAAATGGACCATCTTCAGCCAGATTATAATACCCTACACGACGCCGGGGATTGCATCGGGAGGGATCATTGTCTTTATGCTGGTGATTGGTGATTACGTCGCTCCAAATATTCTGGGCGGCAAAAGTTCCTTATGGTTTACAGAGCAGATATACAATAAATTCCTGATGTCATTTAACTGGAGTGAAGGTGCAGCATTTGGCTTTCTGTTACTGGTACTTTCTTCAACTATTATCTGGATAGCGCTTAAACTCTCAGGTCAAAAACTTGAAAAGGTGGGCTCATGATACGCACATTACCCTGCTCATTTACTTATATAACAGGTTATCGCCTGTATATTACCTTATTCTATATCTTTCTAATCATGCCTCTTGTTACCATTTGTGTGCTGGCCTTTAACGATTCGAATTTTATAGCACTTCCCTGGCAAGGTTTTTCCCTGGACTGGTTTTTAGCAAATACTAATGAACGACTTGGACTTTTTAAAGATGAAGATTTATTGTTAAGCGTTTGGACAAGTTTTAAAACTGGTTTTTTTGTGGCCTTATTTTCCACCGTAGTGGGCACTATCGCAGCACTTCTCTTTGAAGAGGAAGAGTTCAGGTTTAAAGGTGCGCTTTATTTTCTGGCCTTGTCTCCACTTGTTATCCCCGGTGTGGTTTTGGGTCTATCCATTTTACTAAGTTCCACCAATGCCGGGCTGTATGTGGAAGAGACATTCGGGCTTGACATTGAACTTTTACGGCCCAGCTTCTGGCTGGTTGTGATAGGCCAGTTTTCATTCGGAGCCACCTATGTGATGCTTCTGGTTGGTGCCCGCCTGAAGAAATTTGATCGAGTGCTCGAAGAGGCTGCTCTAAGTCTGCGTGCTACCAGGCTGGAGGTTGTCCGGCTGATAACGATCCCATTTTTACGACCTTCAATTATCGGAGCTTTTATTGTGGCATTTTTGATTAGTTTTTCAAATTTTAATACCACAATATTTCTGGTAGGTTCTGATCCAACCTTACCCATTGATTTGTATTCTCGGATTAAATTTAGCTCTACGCCTGTACTCAATGCGGTCTCGTTTATGATCGTTGTATTTATTACTTTTGCTGCCATGATTAGCTTTGCCTTCAATCGCAACAAAGAATAAGTGATATTATGGGAATATTTCGATGCTCATCGCACAGATAAGTGACCTGCATATTGCCGGGTGGAACAAAAAAGCATACGGTATTGCACCTACTGCTGACAATCTTGCTCTTTGCGTAAGTCATATAAACAGGCTCAAGCCGCAGGTTGACCTGGTGCTGATTACCGGTGATATCACTTATAGAGGTCTTCTGGAAGAGGCTGGGCGGGCAGCAGCTATATTAAAAGAATTACATTGTCCGTACTACATAATACCCGGCAATCATGATAACTTAACCACTCTCTGGTCAGAATTTGGAGGAGCTCACTGTCCGGTAGAAAATAAGAGTTTTATCAACTATGTGATAGAGGGGTATGAAATTCGCATGATTGGCATGGATAGCACCATAGCTGATGCACCTGGAGGGAAGATAGGTACAACAAGGGCCCAATGGCTTGACGCGCGTCTGACAGAGAATAGAGAGCAGCCGACAATCATCTTCATGCATCATCCACCGGTGAAATTCGGTGTACTTGAAACAGATGAAGATGGTTTTGCAGGTGCCCGAAGACTCGGAGACATTGTAGAAAAATATTCCAATATCGAACGTATACTCTGCGGCCACATTCATCTAGAAGCCCATGTGGGATGGCGTGGCACTGTGGTCAGTACTGCGCCAGCCATGGGCTTACAGCTTAGCCTGGATCTTACCCTGGAAAAACCGTCAGAATTTTACCTCGAAGCACCGGGCTATCAACTGCATTACTACCATCCCGAGAAACATCTTATCTCCCATACAGTGCATGTCAGGGACAGACAAGGTCCCTATTTGTTTTAGGGAGAGCAAAAAAGAACAAATCGAATCGATAACGTCACGACTGTTTGCCGGCGAGATCCTCAGCAATCCATCCCGCAGTCATGTGTCCCTTGTTCCAACACTTTCCTGCTACTTCTACCGGCTGATACAGGATGTTACCTGCTGCATAATAAGCTGGATCAGAGCAGCGGCCGTACTGATCAACAAGCGGGCAGCCTGTATACTGATCAATTTCAAGATGGCTCATTCGGGCAAGGCTTGATTCCGGAGTAAATCGTCCGGTGAAAAGTACACCGTCGCAGTTTATTTCCTTTTTGTTTCCATTTCTATCGGCAATCTGGACACCTGTCACCCGGTCAGTTCCCAGGATATTTTCAATTCGAGTATTCATAAGGAGTGGAACACCTAACACTCGAGCCGCATAATAAATAGGCCATGCCACTTTGGGTTTATTCTTCTCTTCCAGTATTGCAACGGGTTTTATTCCTGCTTTCCTGCAGGTGAATAGGGCTGAAAAACTCACTATTTCCGTACCAACCACTAAGGGTCGCTGAAAGGGTACTATGTTTTTCAAATAAACCATTGACTGGAGAGCACCGGTATTGCAAATACCAAGAGGGCGATCACCCGAAACCAGCCTGGCTGAACGGGGTGTCTCACGAACTCCAGTGGCGATCAAGACGCGTTTAGCCTTTAACTCCGTGGAACCTTCAGGTGAAACAATGGAAAGCAGCCCTTCGGGGTGCAGGCCGATCACTGTGGTTTTCAGTGCTATTTCCACCCCAACCTCTCGTGCGGTTTGCACAAGACGGCCTGCATATGCCGGTCCTTTCATCACGCGACGATATTCCTTAATTCCAAATGGCGGATGCCCGCAATGGCGGGGAATACCACCAGCCTCAGGTTCACGATCCAGGACAACGACTCGCTCAATTCCCGATTTTTTCAGTGTTGTTGCGGCAGACAGTCCCGCGGGGCCACCACCGATAATCATTACATCGTAGTTTTTATGTTTAGGACTATTCATCTGCAACTCCTACCCCAAGTGACTCGGCAAACTTTCCCCTGGTCAGTTCAGCGAGACGCGCCGAACAGTAAAATCCCTGGCACCGTCCCATGCTAACCCGGGTGCGCCGCTTTAAGCCATCCAGGCTTCCCGCCGGTGCCTTACTTGTGAGCGCCGCTTCGATTTCACGTTGGGTGACCATTTCACAGTGGCAAACTATTTCCCCGTATCCTGATTTTTCGTAATCACGGGAAAGATGTTCGGCAAGATTTGGAACTTTTGAGATGGATGGAGTTTCTATGGCCTTATAGTCTGCACCTTGTCTTATAAGTAAGGTGTGAACATGGTTAGCAATCCCAAGTGCCGAAGTAAGTCCTGTAGAACGAATTCCGCCCAAAGTGATCCAGTTTCGTTCACTATATTCAATGACCCGATATTCCGGTCGTTCTGTGGCCGGTCGGATGCCAGCGAACGTCGCGGTCACAGGAATATTTTTTAAGGATGGTACCTTCTCTATGGCCTGGGCATGGAGTTCTTTTAAAATTGTTTCATCAACAGAAGCATCAGCCCGGCCATCTTGTTCTTCTGCCGTTGGACCCACCATCATATTGCCAAAAATAGTCGGAAAGAGGACAATGCCTTTGGTTCGTTTAGTGGGCACAGATAAGATAATAGAACGAATTAATTTGTTTGCGGCCTTATCAAAGACCACAAATTGCCCTTTTCGTGGCTTTATCGTAAAATCTGCGGTTCCAAGAACGTCATGGTCAAGGATATCTCCGTAAAGGCCGGCGCAGTTTATCACATATCGGCTCTTGACAATTCCCTGACCGGTTTTGAGTACCCACTTATTGCCGTCGAAATCGCCACCGGTTACGTTTGCATTGCATAAGAGCTTGCCGCCATTTTCCAGTGCCTGGGTAACATAGGCAAGGGGTGCTGACCATGGGTCGATAACATACTCACCTGGAATTGAAATTGCGGCCCGAATATGCGGTGCAAGATTTGGTTCAAGTCTGAGGATTTCAGCTTTACTCAACAGGCGCATATCATCTACATTGTTGTCCCGGCCTTTTTGGAGAATCCCCTCAAAACGATCCTCTTCCTCCTGTGTCCATGCGGCAACCAGGGCTCCTGATTTCAGAAGAGGAAGTCCTAAACTTTGATAGATCTCAAGATATTCTCTGTAGCCGTTTTGCACACATTCCCATTCAAGTGTTCCCGCCGGGGCGTCAAATCCTGTGTGGAGAATGGCGCTGTTTCCCTTGCTTGCTCCATCGAGAATATCAGCGGCCTTTTCAAGTAGAACCACGGAAGCTCCTTCAAGAGCCATCCGTCGAGCGACAGCACAGCCGACGACTCCCCCGCCAATGATTGCTATATCAGCTTCTGCTAACAGTGAATCACTGCCTGTTGGGTTACTAACCGGTTTTGACATGTCCTTGTATTGTTTTGTGTTCATGTCCGAACAATAATCCAGGATGACCGATCAGTCAATTTAAAAACCCGAATGGTCGACCGGTGAGGCTGGTTGTTGGAAAAGAAGCTGTCAAGACATGATATATGGTATTTTTGGAAAAAAAGAGTACTTGTTCATTTTTCTTGTTAGAGAATCTGGCTCAAAAACTTTTGTGTTCTGTCCCACCGGGGGTTGGTAAAAAACTCATCAGGATCATTTTCTTCTACAATTTCACCTTGATCCATAAAGATTATTCTGTTGGCAACCTGTTTTGCAAACCCCATTTCATGGGTTACGCAGATCATGGTCATTCCATCTTCGGCAAGCTTTTTAATCACATCTAGGACCTCTTTTACCATTTCCGGATCCAGTGCTGATGTGGGTTCATCAAACAACATGACCTTTGGATTCATGCACAGGGCTCTGGCGATTGCCACCCGCTGCTGCTGCCCTCCGGAAAGCTGGCCCGGCATTTTAAAGGCCTGATCGTGAATCTGCACCCGCTCCAGAAGTGCCATGGCCATTTCTTCTGCTTTCTTCCTTGGCATTTTGAGAATCCATGCAGGAGCCAGGATAAGGTTCTCAAGAACAGTCATATGGGGGAAAAGATCGAAATTTTGAAAAACCATTCCTACGTCCCTACGAACATCAGTAATATTCTTCATTTTGGTTGTCAATTCGGTTCCTGCGACAAGGATTTTCCCCTTTTGATGCTTTTCAATTCTGTTAATGCAACGAATGAGTGTTGACTTCCCAGATCCTGATGGGCCGCATACGACTATGATTTCACCCTTATGTACTGTCATGTTTATATTTTTGAGAACATGAAAATTACCAAACCATTTATTTAAATGGGTAATTTCAATAATAGGGCTATTCTCTTGATTCACTTAGTTTCTCCCGCAATTACCAACGGTTGTGACGCTCAATGGATTTACCGTACTGGCTCATGGAAAAGCAGATAATCCAGTATATCAACGCACAAAAAACATAAGCCTCGGCATCATATCCAAGCCATTCAGGGTCTTGTGCAGAGGCCTTGATCATCCCTAAAAAATCAAGGAGGCCGACAATGATCACAAGGGATGTGTCTTTAAACAGCGCAACACAACGACCGATAAGAGATGGGATAACATGACGCAGGGCCTGGGGCAGAACCACAAAACAGGTGACTGTCCAACTCTTGAGACCCAAAGAGATGGCGGCTTCAATTTGCCCTTTGGGGATGGCCTGCAAACCCCCTCTTACCACTTCTGCAATATAGGCAGATGAGAACAGTATGATACCTATCTGTACTCTTAAAAGATTATTAATATTCATCCCCTGGGGCAAAAAAATAGGCATCATGACAGAAGCCATGAACAGAATGGTGATCAAAGGAACTCCTCGTATGGATTCGATAATTCCTATGCTGAGTGTTTTTACCAAAACCATATTTGATCGCCGGGCAAGGGCCAGCAATATACCAAGAGGTATGGACATTATAATACCGATGGCAGCAAGCCCTATGCTTAACATAAGCCCACCCCACAGGGATTGATCTACGGTTTCCAGCCCCATTCCGCCATTAATCAGAAAAAACAACGGCAGGGGTAAAAAGAACCATAATGCAATTAAAAATCTGGCACGAAGCAATCTAAAAACAGTTAATCCACAGACAAGAAGAAAGATTGCAAAAGCCAGAACAGGCCGCCAGATAAATTGTTCCGGGTAAAGTCCAAGCATCAACACTCTGAATTTTACAAAAATAAATGTCCAACAAGCACCTGTCTTTTCTATTGAACACGGGTCTGGGGAAAAACTCCAGGTGGCATCGGTAACCGCCCATGAAATTAGAGGCGGAACAGTTTTCCATAAAAAAAGAAGTGCTGCCATTGTAAGCAACGAGTTGACCTTACTGCTGAAAAGATTCTCTCGAAGCCAACCGATGATGCCCACAGACTCCAAGGGAGCTGGAAGGTCATGCATTGGTTGAAAAATAAATACTTCTCTATTGGCATCAGATAATATGGTCATGCTTACCTTCCAATCAACTGGACTTTTGCGTTCAGCCAGTTCATAATCAGAGAAATCACCAGGTTGATGGTCATATAAACCCCCATCCAGAGAGCAATCACTTCTATTGCCTGATCATTTTGACCAATAATAGTACCACCGATGGAAACCATGTCTGGATAACCTATGGCAACGGCAAGAGAGCTGTTTTTTACCAGACTTGTATAATCATTAGTGGTGGCCGGAATAATCACTCGCAGGGCCTGGGGCAAAACGACCTTCCTCATGGTGAGACCTGGAGGCAATCCGAGGGCCTTGGAGGAATTAATCTGGCCTATACCCACCGACTGAATGCCGCTTCTGACATTTTCACCGATAAAAGCGGCAGTGTATAATATAAGCCCTGTCATCAGAGCTGAAAATTCAGGTCGAATGACCAGACCGCCCTTAAAGTTAAACCCTTTCAACACTGCATATTCCCATGACATCGGACCACCGGTAAGCCACCATGCAATAGCGGGAGTTGCAATTATTGCTATCATACCCAGGGTAAATGAAGGAATAACCCGGCCTGTCTCCCGGTGAAGCCTGGTTGCATGACGATGAATAAAAAAGGCTGTAACAATGCCCGCCAGAACAGCCAGACAAACAAGCCAAAAACCGGATTCAGGTATGGGCCTGGGGAAATATATTCCCCGGTTATTTAAAAAAAATCCTGTAAAGGGATTCAAGCTTTTTCTGGGAATCGGCAGTGCCGCAAGGGCGATGGTATAGGTGAAAAACAGAACAAGTAGCAAGGGGATATTTCTTAATACTTCAACATATATCTCTGCAAGTTTTGATACCAGCCAGTTACCGGAAACCCTGGCCACACCGATTAAAATCCCTAACAGCGTGGCCAATACAATACCAAAAAAAGCAACATAAAGGGTGTTGAAAACCCCCATAAGAAAAGCATATCCGTAGGAATCTGTAGGGGAATACGGCAGCAGGGAATTGCTGATGGGCATGCCGGATTCCAGGGATAAAAAACCAAATCCTGAAGCAATATTACGAGCTTCAAGATTTGCCTGGGTGTTGACTAAAAGTGTGTATACACCATAAAAAATTATGCTCAGGACAGCCGTTTGAAGTAGCAGGGTTGTAATAAATGATTTTGAGAATACAAAGGGAGACTGCTTCAAAAGATCTGCCTTGCCTGAAATATTTTATCTGAAATAAAGACGATGCATCAAATATTTTTAAAAATATTAAAAAGGGGGCTGACAGCCCCCTTCAAAAAGATTTGGCATGTAACTGTCGATAATGTACCCGGTGTTTCTCCGGGACCATTTACTGCAGGATCGTTACAAATTCATTACCTGATAGGCAGTGCATAATGGAGACCACCCTGGGTCCATAATTTATTGACACCCCGAGGAATGTTCAATTTTGTAGACGGTCCGAAATGGCGGTCATAGATCTCACCATAATTTCCCACAGCTTTAATCGCCCGTACCAGCCATTCCTTATCAAGCCCGAGATAGCTACCGGTATCTCCTGACTGTCCAAGCATACGTTGAATAACCGGGTTATTCGATTTTACTTTCATTTCTTCAACATTGGCCGCGGTAATGCCATTTTCTTCAGCAGCAATGAGTCCATTGATAACCCATGTAACAATGTCTTTCCACTGGTTATCTCCATGTCGAACCAGAGGAGACAGGGGTTCTTTTGAAATAACTTCAGGCAGGATTTTGTGAGCCATAGGGCTGGCAAAGGTCGTTCTCAAAGAGGCAAGCTGACTTACATCTGTGGTAAAACCATCACATCGACCTGCAGTATAAGCATTGAGTGCTTCTTTTTTTCCGTCAAAAACAAGCGCTTCTATTTTCAAGCCATGAAGCCTTGCAAAATCGGCGAGGTTGAGTTCGGATGTGGTACCGGCTGTTACACATACGGTGGCACCATCGATTTTTGTTGCAGACTCGACACCTAAAGACTTTGGCACCATAAATCCCTGGCCGTCATAAAAAACAATTGTTGTGAAATCAACGCCTTGCTTAGCATCTCTTTTCAATGTCCAGGTTGTTGTTCTGGATGTCAAATCTACCTGACCGGAAGAAACGGCAATAATTTTTTGTTTGGATGCGAGAGGCACAAATTTTATCTTTTCAGGGTCTGAGAGAACGGCTGCTGCCACAGCCCTTGCCATATCAACGTCAAATCCAACCCAGTGCCCTTTGGAATCAGGAATTGAAAATCCAGGGACACCTTCACTGATACCACATGCCAAAATCCCTTTTTTCTGGACATCTTCAAGGGTACCTGACCATGCAGTAGCAGCCGTCATAACAATAGACAGAACAATTAGAACCATTACTTTTTTCAAATCGTTTTCCTCCGGTTTTAGGTGAAATAAATGAACCTGTGAATCAAACACACACGGTGCTTAGTGTTTTACTTGAACATATTTTTCCATTTATTACCTGGAATTTACGGACAGATAATAAAAAACAACAATATGGGGCGGGAATATTATTACCAGAGATCTGCAGCAGGAGGGATATCGTTAAACAAAAAAAAAGGCCCCGCAAAATGCGGGGCCTTTTTTGTAGTCAAAATCAGCTATTACAGCTTGACAACATTCTCTGCAGCTGGACCTTTTGGACCGTCAACAACATCGAAAGTTACACGTCCACCTTCATCGAGGGATTTGAAACCGTCACCCTGAATCGCTGAGTGATGAACAAAGACGTCATTGCCACCATCTTCTTCAATAAATCCAAAACCTTTTGCATCGTTAAACCATTTTACTGTTCCTTCTGCCATTGTGTACTACTCCTTTCTGCTGGGCTCCTTAAGAACCACTTTTTAATAAAGCCGAATCGTCAAAATACGATTCAGTTTTCTTCAGGTTCTGCGAACTACCTTTCGTTGTTCGTACATATTTAGGAACCCAGCGTACATTTATAAGACCGAAGTCATTTTTTGTAAACCATTTTTTTTCAAAAACTCTATTTAATTATCAGATTATTTGCAGTTGGATCACTCCATGATCAAATATATGGCCGATCTCACCAAAATTATACACCTAGTTTTAAAAATAATTTCTTGTAATTGCAACGTGTTTCAATCTATATAGTCCTTGAAATTCTAACCCGAATTAATCGGAACTTCCAAAATGCTTGGATAAGTTGGTTCGAAGGTCTCTCTACGTTCGCTATCTGGTGCTAAATGTAAGTTTTAATTTTAAAAGAACTCTCTAAATTTCTTGTTTTTCATTTCAGTTTTTCAGCTTTTCAGGAGTAAAGCATTAAAAAGGATCTTTATGCCATTTATAGGTGAATCAATCGCCATTATCACTGTACTTTGCTGGACCATCAGCATTCAATTTTTTGAAGCTGCGTCAAAGAGAGTAGGCGCTATCCCTGTGAACATCATAAGGATCGCTGTGGCCCTACTTCTTTTCAGCATTCTCTTATTTATCCGAAGCGGATATATCATTCCAGTCAATTTACCGTCCCATGCATGGATATATCTCAGTCTTTCCGGAATTATCGGTTTTTTTATCGGTGATATTTTTCTTTTTAAGGCGCTTGTAGAGATAGGTCCAAGGATCACCATGCTGATCTTCAGCCTGTCTGCTCCAACAGCTGCCGTAATCGGCTGGCTGTTTTTGCATGAGACTTACATTCTACAGCAGTGGATAGGAATGCTTGTCACCCTGTTTGGCGTCAGCGTTGTCATCTTTGAAAAAAGTCGTAAGACTTCGCAGGCCCAGAAACTTAAAGTGAGAAAAGTTACCGTTAAAGGTGTTGCTTTCGGTTTTGGTGGAATGGTTGGTCAGGCAGGAGGGTATGTTCTCAGTAAAATCGGCATGCAGACCGAATCGGATTATCTGGATCCTTTTTCCGCGACCCAGATCAGAGCTCTTGCTGCTTTTCTCTGTTTTCTCATTTTCTTTACAGTTACCCGCAAATGGAGCCATGTAAAAAATGCTCTCAACAACACGAAGGCGGTTGTATTTACTGCCATAGGCTCCGTTGTCGGTCCGTTTCTAGGCGTCTCCCTCTCCCTTTTAGTCCTCCACTACCTGTCTGTTGGCATTGCTTCCACATTTCTCTCTCTTGTTCCCATATGTATCATTCCTTTTTCTATTTTCCTCCATAAGGAACATGTCTCTATCAGGTCTTTTGCCGGTGCGGCTATTGCTATTACAGGCATTCTCCTGCTTATGTCCCAATAGAATTCGTCCTCATGTTTTCCTGTTTAATAATGTGGAATAAACGAAGTAGATGGAGAGTTTTTACGATTCCATCATTGATATATGATACAAAAACATCTACTGTATGCAGAAATAGACTGTGCCGCACTGACCGGACTTTTCAACACCATTTGAATGCCACTACTCTTTAGGAGGCCCTGATGCCGATAATTACCATTTCTCGAGGAAGTTACTATCACGGCAAATCCGTTTCGGACAAACTGGCAAAGAGACTTGGTTATACCTGTGTCTCCCGTGACCAAATCATTGAAAATCTTGATGAGTTTCATCTTCCGGAAATCCAGCTGTTACGTGGGCTTAATGATGCTTTTTCGGTGCTTGATCGTTTTCCCCACGGAAAACAGAGGTTCATCGCAGCAATCAAGTCAGCAATTCTCCAGCGTTTTAGGAATAAAAATGTGGTTTATCACGGCCTTGTCGGCCATCATTTTGTCCGGGATATCTCCCATGTGCTCAAAGTCAGAATCATCGCCGACACTGAGGACAGGGTCGCCGATGAAATGGCCCGGGAAAACATTTCCGAGGAAAAAGCACGTTATATTCTCAAAAAGGACGATGAGGAGCGGCGCAAGTGGGCGATGTTTCTGTATGGTCTTGATATAATGAACCCGGAAGCATACAACCTCATTCTAAGAATCGGACATTTGTCCGAAGACGAAGCCGTGGATATCATCGCCAATGCAGCCACTCTTCCATCTTTTCAGGAAACAGCCGAATCAAAATCGGCTCTGGCCGATTCGGCAATGACGGCCCTGGTTCTCAGGAAACTATTTGATTTTCCCAATGCTTCGGCTGAAGCAAAGGATGGCCGGATTGGAGTTTCCCTGAAGGTTCCGGAAAGTCAGCAACCTGTCATCCATGACCGCATTAGCCGGATACTCTCAGACATTGAGGGCTTGGAGGAGTTTACAATTCAATTCGATCCTTATTTCTGACGCCCATTAAATGCTTTCATAACCATGACGCCGCTTCGCTATCATGAAAACCATGTAGTCGAAAGTCAAAGAACTACGCCATTTCAAATAATTTTAACCACCGTACGGCCACGAATTGTTCCAGCCAAAATCGCCTCTGCCGCTGCCGGCACCTCTTCAAGATTAATTTCGTTGCTCAGGGTTTCGAGTTTACTGAAATCAAGATCTTCCGCAATACGTTGCCATGCCTGTTGACGCTTGGTCATAGGTGCCATCACAGAATCGATACCGTAGAGTGCCACGCCACGGAGAATAAATGGTGCAACTGAGGTTGGCAGGCTCATTGAGTCTGCAAGGCCGCAGGCTGCAACTGCTCCGCCATATGTGATCTGGCTTAGAACATTGGCCAGTGTATTGCCTCCGGCCACATCTATCGCCCCTGCCCACAACTCTTTGGCAAGTGGCCGGGCCTTTTCTGAAAATGGTTGTCGATCAATAATTTCAGATGCACCAAGGGAGGTTAAGTAGTCACGCTCACTGCTGCGACCGGTTACAGCCACAACCCGATAACCCAATTTGCTTAAGATTGCAATCGCAACACTGCCGACTCCACCTGCAGCACCAGTTACCAGAACATCACCACTCTCCGGGTTAATTCCGTGGTTTTCCAGTGCCAATATGCAGAGCATCGCGGTATAGCCTGCTGTACCGACAGCCATTGCCTGTCTGGCAGTGATGCCGTCCGGTAACGGCACCAGCCAGTTTCCATCAACCCTTGCCACCTCACTAAAACCGCCGCTGTGTACCTCTCCAACACCAAAACCGTTGAGCAGCACTTTATCGCCTGCAGCAAATGTACTGTTCTCTGATGCAGTTACAGTACCGGCAAAATCGATACCGGGGGTCAAGGGAAAACGGCGAACCACAGGAGCACTGCCAGTCATTGCCAATCCATCTTTATAATTAATTGCTGAGTACTCAACCTTCACTGTGACATCTCCATCCATAAGGTCATGTTCAGTTAAGGTTGTCAAAGCCACCTTCTGGCCATCCTCATCTTTAGTTATCTGATAGGCGCGAAATGTATCGGACATTGTAAAACTCCTTGGTTTGATTGTCTGTAGTCGTACTTGTCAAGACTATGAATTATAAGTGATTTCATAGTTGCCTCCGACCTGCTCGATAAACCGATCCAATTGGAACGAGCAAGTTTCAAATTTACTGCATTTCCATGGAGTAAACAATAAATATCACTCTTTCCAGCTTATCCAGGTTTACTCTTGAACACAGGAAAAATGATTTTCCCCGCATCACACCCACTGCGACAGTAATTGCCGCCAGGAGTAAAAAGGCATAGAGATACAACTTCATCTTGGAATATTAACATATTCGTAGATAAAGATGCACAAATACGCTAGGGTTGTTCGACAATTCTGCAACAACTTCGAAAGAGGAATGCATGGTCAACCCTTTTACCGCCGGAACCAAGATCAGGAAAATTCAGCAGGATGTGTTGCGACCTCTTTACACCATGTATCCAGGCCAGGAAGCGGCCAAATTTTCATGGCTGCTTGTAGAGACCGGTCGAGCTATTTCTCACCATCGGCCTTTTATGGAAGAAGTGTGTCGCAGTCATCTTGTGGCAATCATTTTCAAGATCATAAAATTGCTCGGAGGAGCCGATCAACTGACCGAAGAGGATTTTACCAGGTTCACCTCTTATGTAAACGATGGTGGAATCAAGGCCATGGTAAAAATGTTATTATCTGCAGACAAGGAGAAAACATTTATTGATGAATTAGCTGAGTTACCTCCCGACGTCCGGGAAAACGCCCCTCCCATGCTGACAAAATCGAAAAGCCTGCATAGTGATTTTATAACCGGGTTCTTTAAAGAAGTGTACGATTCTGTGGAAAAAACACCACAAAAGCTCCATGACAATTTTGCAAAATCAGATGATTTTATAAACAGACTCGCCTTCCTTGCAGCCGAGAACCAGAAAAAAATTCCTTAAAAAAACCATTTATGGACAAACACTCATTCTGCTTCAATTAAATGCAAGGTCTTAAATCAGAAAGGACAACCGGTTGCTGAGTATGGTTGCCGGTATTTATTGGCATATAAAATTATTGTGGAAGTACCCGACAAATTCACTTGGTTGAACAGTTCATTATGTCAGAGGATTGCAAAAAAAATATTCCAGTTATAGAATAAATCATGGAAAAGGATACATTGCAGGAATGGGTGGTGCTGAACGTAATAGCCGGCACACAGTGGAACAAAGATTTCTTTATAAAAAAGCTAGGGCTATATAAAGAGGTCAAAATTCGCAGTGGCAACCCCAAATTACTTAGAGCCTATTATTTCCCGGCTGCAGAAATGACCCTTCAAGTTAATGTTTATATAGGGCAAATCGATAAATGGTACAAAGAAGATCAAAACGTCATACAAAGCAAAACGATTTCAGCGCCGAAAACAAAGCAACATAATCCCGGCCCAGTGAAAAAATACCTGGGTAATCAAGGCAATGGTCTTGGGTCACACAACCAGGCGAAGGAGTTACTGGATCTTATCGCCGAATCACCTGACAGCAGCGGGTATCAAATCAGCTACAAAACCGAAATGGACGTCGTGGCTTTTGGTTGTAACCTGCAAAAAAA
>LGVF01216952.1_pt1 | contig 14844 bp, 25 predicted proteins | sample 469901 | NCBI WGS metagenome assembly LGVF01 (sample SAMN03893561, study PRJNA290197) | marine sediment metagenome | material: sediment; isolation source: combined push core samples #3730, #5133, and #5579 collected at Hydrate Ridge | place: Pacific Ocean: Hydrate Ridge
TTTTAAAAAATAAATTTAAGGGGTCTTCGGGATATAATTTAACAGGATTTAAATATAGTGTTGTGCGATTTCTTACTCTCATTTCTACTTGTGAGTTCTCTTGTGATGTCCATATCATTTTTGATCCGGTTTTTCTAACTTTCATTGTTATACCTGTTGTAAAAAAGTTAGATTTTCCATGACTATTTCGGGAGTCTGCAATTAAATGTATTTCATCTATAAATATTAATGTACCAAATAAATTATCTAATTGTTCATAATATTCTATAAAATGATATGGGAATTGTAAGGGGATGTTAGAGGATACCTTCATGGGGTTCTGAGTCAATAAAGAGAACGTCCTCAACATTGACACCATAGAGACTCCTGTGATACTTTTACCGTCTCCCAGATCGCCCACCACACCGATTATGTGGTGAGCATTGCAAGTTTGTACAAACTCGGTAATGTTCATTATTGTAAGTACCTCTTGAACCTTCCAGCCGTCTCTACGGGGTCTTCTACCTTAGTAAGCTTTACAAGTTGATCTCTACCTTTACCAGACTCAGAAACTGATAAATCAATCTCATTATCTATAATTCGAGTCAAAACGCTTTTCTGATTATTAAAGATAATGTCGTTTACAAGATATAACTTTTTTATACCTGTAATTTGTCTCTTATTCAATATACCAAGCATTTTACGCTTTACCATATCGAAAAGGGTATCCACAACCTTATTTGTCAATTCAACATTAGATGCTGGTTGTGTGACGGCTGTATTAGACTCTACAGCTGTTGCTACTGCTATTTTTGTAATTAATGCGTTAATGTCTTCTGGTTGTGCAGGATTGGTGTCTGGTGTCATGATAACCTCACATAAATGCTCCATATACCATTAACATACCGATTGCTATAAATATACCTAACACAACACCTATTGCAGCCCCTAATAGAACCTGACCTATGTTAAACGCTTGTAGATCATCCAAAAGTTTTATACCTACAAAACGTTTAAACATATCTGTGGATATTTTTGATGTATCAGTTATTGTTAAATCAAGTGTTGTGTTAATATCTTCTTTTACGAAACATAACCTTGTAACAATCTTTTTAGATGGTAATATATATACTTTATCAACCATCTTTTTATCTTTAATAGATGGAATATCTAACACAGTATCCTTAACAACGCCATCAAGGATTTTAACTAAAGTGTTTTCTTTATTGATATAAATAACGGTTGTATACCCCTCTTTAGCATATTTCCGATACTTTATTTTATCAATAATTAATGCTACACTTTCAGAAATACCTTTACCATCCATAGAGTTTGGCATCATAATTATCGCCCCTGTATATATTTAGACATTACAAACCCGTACATTTTTGTAATTGCATTATGTATCTTACGGTCTGTGCATTTAAATATACGGTTTCCATTGTCTATTAATACTATTGTATACATTGTCTTATACCTCTTATTTATATTCTGAATAAGTTTCTTATTATCTCAACTAATCTTAAGATGAGATTAATAATATTTAATATAACTACTTCATACATAAATTTAAATATTTTTACATGTAAATCTATGTATTTACTAACTCTTGCTGGATAAGTTTTATATTTTAATGCTGGCATGATACAAAAGATTTCTATAACCATTAGTCCATACCACCAATTATTTACTATTAATAATAGGAATGTAAAAATAAAATTAAAGGTAAATTGGATAATTGTAAGGGGTAAAAATAAAACCGATTGCATAGCCTTACCAAAACTTGCAATAGTATCGCCTACTATAGGTAATTTAGTTAAAACTGAGTCACCAAACAGATTATAAAATACACCTGTAAGCCCTGTTAGTGATGCGCTGGATTCACCATCATATCCGACAGTCCTATATTTATGATAAATAGGAAACTTCGGAATATTTTTAGAAACATTCGGCAAATAAATTTGTTGATCTACATAATTTAGTTGAGTAAATGCTAATGATTCATTAATAATAATATCAGACCCAAAACGTATATTATTATCAACCAAATCGAAGTATACCTTATTCTTTTTAGTTTTACCAAAAAATGATGTTTTTGTTGTATAAGAACCTATTAAAATTCCATCAAGGGTTAAATTACGCTCTAATGTTTTGCCTGATAATAATCTTGAAGATATTAATTCCTGTTTTATAATTAAAATACGTGATATATAAGCAGTGTCATTTATATTTGCAATAAAGTTATATTCTAATTCATAATCGTCATTTCCACATATACTAATTTCACCTTCAACACATGTAGCGTTTATGCACATTGTACGGTTATAATTTGTTTTCTCATTATTTATAGATGACATATATACAAAATCTTCTATTTCACCATAGATATATACTTTACTATTATCGTCTGTGACAATTTCACCAGCGCATACGTTACCTATCGATATAATCAATAGTCCCATTAATATTATTGTTTTTATCATGTTTACACCAATCCGAATACAAATTTACAAATTGCCAGGATAAAGATAAGTGGGATTATAAGAAAAAATAATGTGTTAAATGCTCCACCAATGCCAGCACCTTCAACATCACCAGACCCGTACATGTGAATACCTTCATAAATACCACCACTCCCGCCATCAGACCCTTTACCAGTCGATACAAATCCGTAATCATCCCCTCCCATAGTTTGGGATTCCAATTCTTTTAAGGATGCGTCGTTAAACGTCATGTACCCATAACTTTCATGATCTAATGATTCACCATCGGCACCAACACTTATGGAAATATTTAAAATATCAGGGTGTTGTAAATCATCATCGACCGTTTTAAAATCATCAAAGAAATTAGTGTTATTTTTAATTATTTCTTGCATCGGTCTTAAAATTGGCATCTGTATAGTTTCGGTAGAATTTGCAACTAAAGTACGGTATAAAGACGAATCTAAATCTATAAAATCTGTATCTTCTACATAAGTTGATCCGTCCCATATCATCTTTTTTATTTGTACACGTATTCTTATATCAGGGGGTGTATGCGTAAAATATGCTTCATATCTTACACACCAGTCATTTACCGTTTCAGTGATAGGACTATACCACGCTGGATTATTTATATCGGTATACATATATGCTTGATTAAACATTATGTCGTATAGTTCATCCTCTGTAAGTCCGGTTTCACTATCCCACGCAAAAACAGAATTTGCGCAAATTAATATAATTCCTAATGCTATTATTTTATTTTGCAAGATACATCAATCCTCCAAATAATATAAAGATAAATAAAAACATCATCAAACAATAATAAAGATTTTTCATTTCATCGTCATTCATTTTTATTGGTGTCATAGATGTTGTATTTGTATCACCTGTTGCTGTGAGTACGTATGTGACGATTTCATCACTATCCGATATTGTTACATCAGCCCACCCAGAACCTTCATAATTAGTTTTGGTAGCTTTATATCGATAATATTTATTTGATAAACCTTCATAACTATTATAATATGAATTAATTCCTGTTGATAATGATCCATACCCTTCAAGGTACACATACGCATTATTTAAATTATGACCATAATTATCTTTTACGATAATTGTTAATTTATTTTTTCGTGTAACGGTATCAGTAATACATTCTACATAACGCACTTGTAATAATGTTCTATCGAACCCGTACATTTTTATCGTATAATTTGCACCAGATACATAACTATAAGACGGTTCATATAAATAATAGTATGGATATGATGCGCCCGCATAATCTGTTACTGTAAGATTTTTATAACACAACAGAGTACCATTTTTATATACTTCAAGATCTATATTCATTAATGTTGTGTTATTACTTCTGGCATGGGAAACAATTCGCATATCCTCCCTACTATCAATTTTACCATCTGAAGCGTACATAAACCACAAATTTGTTGTTAAGTTCTGATAATGTTGGTTGTCTTCTTTTGTAGCATTCCTTACCGTGAGAGGAATTGTCATATTCCACCCATAAATACTTGAATTATAAATTACAGCCCTATAAGCATAAGTATATGGTGTAAATTTTACATTAAGAATTGTTTTATGCCCTATCGAATCGTGAGGGATTGACCAAGAATCCTCGTCAATAAAATATGTATGTGTGGAAGATGATTGAAACTTAAGAGTCATAGCTTCGTTTTCACTATTATTATTTTCATAATATAAATATACTTCGCTGTCAGTATCAAGTATTTGCGATGTACGATTACCATTTACATCTCTAAAATGAATATCTACTTTATTACCTGTTTCGTACCACTCTGATGTATTATTACTACTTGATGGTGCCAGTTTTACTATCCATGTTTTCGAGGAAAAGTTAGAACGACCAGATAGAAAAACGTTGTATCCTGTGCTGTTTTCATTTAATATCTTGTATCCGGTCTTCCGAACGAATAATGAAGCATCTTGTAAACTCATATCACTAAATTGGGACATCCCATTAACTGTAAATTTCTGGCGTGTTGAATATCCCGACGTGCAATAACAGCTTTGATTTACTCTAACCATCGCATCATTTATAAGCGACCCGTCTGATTCGTTCTGAACAATTACTTTTAAACCCCAATCAATGTTAGGGTTTTCAAGTATATATGTACTATTTGGTACAACCGGATCGATTAACCAACCTGTTGATCCTATAAACGTATTAGTATATATAGATATTTTTGTTGCTGATGAATTGGATATACTTAATATACCGTTGGATTCCTCGAAATAGGTTTCCATATTCCACCAGCCAAGTGGGTTCCATTCAAGGAAATAACCTTCACTGTTTGGTATAAGGTTTCCACACGCCTCTTCAAACCTATATTGCGTATGTGAACATGCATCATGATCATAAGTTATATCCGTACCATTACATGTAAAGGAATATGTGTTGCTATCACTAAATAAGAGTTTATAATCCGTACCGTTCATTATGTCAAAAGAATATGATGCGTCAGTGTCTTCCATAATAGTGACATAAGTCCCTGTATTATCCTTTGCCTGTAATCTGGTATATGTCAGACATTCGGTTGTGCCGGATATAGTATTTGGATATATATTTGCAGGCATAAAGTAACAGGTAACATAAACAGGATAAGCAGATGATCCCCGAGACGCCATTACTTGTATTCTATATGATACATATTCGGTATTATTCACAGCCCATACAGTACCCCCTGAATAACTTGTCCATCCTTTACCCGTGTCTGGATGCATCCATCGCATCGATGGAGTAACGGTAGCGGTTCCTATACCTGTCCTATATCCTATAAACCGAACTGTATTATCTCCAGTATAATACCAGTCTGACAAATAGTTTCCATAATCTGTAGCAATAATAGACACCCAACCCACATTAGGATAGGTTAAATTTCCACTATTTGATTTACTTGATGCATCGATATTACCAATTAACATAAGCGTCAATAAGCCTACAACGATTAATTTAATTATTTTATTCATTTAATCACCTTTTTTATTATTAATATAATTCCTGCAAAGATAATACCACCAATAAAAATTAAAATCCACCACTGATTAAATTTGTCTTTTATTTTTTCAACATCCTTTAAATCCGATATAGAATCATAATCAGCATATAGATAATAACTTGCATTATTGTTTAAAACTCCCATCTGACCGGGTTCTATAGCACCTATAAACGACGCTGTATACGGAGGGTCATGTATTCCAACATAATCATAAGCGTACACTTGATAAGTTACATATCCGTCATTATAGACAGAAAACCAGGTATCGACATAATGAGGGTGTAATGTGATAACATTAGTTCCACCAACCGTTTCAGGACATAATCCATTACCGATTATATTTGTAATGTTTGTAATATCTGCGGCGCATACATTACCTATAGATATAACTAATAATCCTATTAATATGATAATTTTTCTCATTTAACTATCCTCTTTGCAACCGTAATTAAAAGTAAAATCATCGTTGCAAATAAAATAACCCAAAAAATAAGTATACCATAATTTACAACCTTTTCAGGGTTTGTGATAATATCTTCTGATTCGTATTGATTACTAATAATAACAGCAGATAATTTTCTCTCAAAAATATTATTACATGCAATTTCATGATAAGAAGGATTATCAACGCTTGCATAATGTATATATGTTGTAATATTATTATTAGGATAAAATATTTCTATTATTGGAACATTTCTATATATTTTTCCACCCAAACCTGTACCAGCATATATATAATTATTAAATGATCCTAAAGAATATATAATTCCTTCTGTTGTATCTTCAACAAGTGTCCAATCTCCTCCGTCAGAGGATCTATATATTGCGCCCGAAGGAGCAGTCCCAGCATATATATAATTATTAAATGATTCTAAAGATTGTATATATATTTCTGTTGTGTCTTTAACAAGTATCCAATCCACCCCATTAGACGATCTATATATTTTTCCACCCGGACCCGTCCCAGCATATATATAATTATTAAATGCTTTTAAAGAATATATATATGATTGTGTTGTGTCTTTAACAAGTGTCCAATCCACCCCATTAGATGATCTATATATTTTTCCACACGTACCCGTCCCAGCATATATATAATTATTAAATGATTCTAAAGAATATATATACAATTCTGTTGTATCTTCAACAAGTGTCCAATCTTCCCCATTAGATGATCTATATATTTTTCCATTAGGGTAAGTTCCAGCATATATATAATTATTAAATGCTTTTAAAGAATATATATTTTGTTCAAGTGTATCTTTGACAAGTGTCCAATTCCCCCCATTAGATGATCTATATATTTTTCCACCCGTACCCGTTCCAGCATATATATAATTATTAAACGATTCCAAAGAATGTACATTCGCTTGCAGTGTTTCTCCAACACGTATCCAGTCCACCCCATTAGACGATCTATATATTTCACCATGGGGAGAAGTTCCAGCATATATATAATTATTAAATGCTTTTAAAGAAAATATATATGATTCTGTTGTATCTTCGACACATATCCAATCTTCATTAGCATTAATACCATTAATAGATATAAGAATAAAAAAAGAAATGGCGAGGAAATTTACTTTCATGTTTATTTCCTCTTGCCAAAATTAAGCGACTTATCGAATATCTTATTAATCAGCATTGCCAGCCCTGCAAGGAACGCCATAGCGATTACAAGAGGGAATACAGCGATAATCAGATCAAGGATCGACGTGAACAAGGGCACAATCGCACTTATAAGGTTTACAATGCTGTTAAACATCATAGGAATAGTTACCGTACTTGTTACACATCCCGACGACAACTCATTATATGTATTGTTGTATGCATACACTTTTATAGTTGCATCACCAGAACAAATATATACCCCTGTCATACTTCGGGTAAACCTTGCATAATTATCTACAGTCCCGTTTATCCAACTGTAGTCGTCACCACAACGTAGCAAACTTATATTATATGAGTCTGTTACATTACCTGTTCCAGCCTCCCAGTCCCACTGTACCCAAACAGCATCTGTATCACTTGTTAGATTAACAGGGTCTGGTTGTGCTGCCATTGATACCCCTGCAAAACATGTGAGAATTACAAGAGTTAAAAGAATTGTTTTCATATTCATATTATTATCACCTCACTGTATAAAAAATAGTGAGTAGAGGATTTTACCCCCTACTTTTTACCACCAAAGTTAAGCGACTTATCGAATATCTTGTTGATCAGCAATGCCAGACCCGCAAGGAACGCCATAGCGATTACAAGAGGAAATACAGCGATGATCAGGTCGAGGATCGACGTAAACAGAGGAATCACAGCATCAATAAGATTTGTGATTGGTACGAACGTCGATTCATTGATTTCAGCAGATGCTGGTCTCACTGTAGCGACCTGTGCAATACTCACAACACCGATTGCAGCCATTACACCGAACGCCTTCTGTGCAAGGGTTCTTTTAACCGTTGGTTCAGTGTCTATATCTTCTTTAACGATTGTTTCTTTTGTATTCATTTAGTTCACCACCTTAATAATATTATGCTTTACAAGATATATATATAAATATTTGCTTATCAATATACCCATAAGCACACCACAAAACAACATTATAATCATGGTCGTGGAATGATCCACCCACGCAAGTTTAAGAAACATATAATATGATTCAAGATCATGAATGTTCTCAAGCTTGTTATGATATAATATCTGTGTTGTGCTATATGGAATACCTTGCATAATATAACATAGTTTTGACAGTATATAAAGGTATGCTATCAGTAGATAAAAATTTATTTATAACACAACATTAAAATATAAATCCTACTGATAGTGATTCTACCATCTTTTCAAAAAGATACTATACTATTATAATACATAACAACCCTTACACACGCTTATATTAGCTTGTAAGGACTCACAGATAATAATACGAAAAGGCACCTAAAAAATTTATAATTATTACTATACCATATAAAATAATTAAAAATATTATACAAGGTCTCCATAATGATATATCTTTTAAAAGCCATATTCCTATTAATCCAAAAACGGATACCAATATTTTATACTTAAAAAAATACATAAACTCATTACACAAGGGGTTTATTTCTGTACCACCCAAATACAAAACAGCGATTAATGTTGTAACTATATCAATAAATAAACATATTGCTAAAATATAATACAATATTACTTTATTCATTTTATTTCCCCTATATTAAAAGGTCGTGATTCGTATTGTGTATCCCATAAATCTGCAATTTTTTCTAAATCATTAAACCAGTGTCGTCTGTGGTTTGTGAATGTAACATCTTTTTTATCCTCTCTGAATACATTAAAATTGTCTTTTAAATAATAATCTTGAATTGGAAATGAACTAAATTTATAACCATAATGTTTACTACTTTTTATAAATTCTTTTAATTTAATAGGTTTTTCTCTAACTACTTCCAATTTTTTTTCATTTCTATGCTTTTGCATTAATTTATATATATCTGATGTTTTTAGTGGTATACTTCGGAACCGCGATTCATTATTATCAACAATGTTGTTATTTAATAAAAAATATCTCCCAGACCCCATTACCATTAATTTATTTAAATTTTTATACCCATATTCGCCTAATTTTTTACTAATAGTAACATTAGAGGTATTTGACATATAAACACCATCGGTATTAATACTTATAATTTTTTCTGCATTTTTGCCAAAATCACTAAATATTTTAGCACGTGTGCCAGCCGTTATATATGTACCAAAAACAGGATTATACATATTGGTAGCTATATATTGTTTTTCATAAAATAAAAGTTTACCATCTTTTAATTCATATAAATCTGTTTCATAATCACTTAATATTTTTTTCATAATAGTGTTAAGAGTGACCCCATATATAGAATTTAAAATAACTTTATATACTAATTCTATTTCATCGTTATTATCTTTAGCTTTTAAACGCTCGTTATATAAATCATGTATTAAATTATAAAATGGTTTTTCAGTATAATAATCTTTTTCAATATGATAACCGTCCATAATTGTAAAATCATAACCTTTATCAATAAAATATTCAAGTTCTGGTTGTGTAACCCATACATCGAATTTACCATTAGCATGATAGTTATTACCACTTTTTAAATACCATAAGGGACTTAAATGTGCGTTATCATAATCAATTTCTATGTTATAAAAACTATATGCTGTTTCAGGGATATATTCTTTATTATGAATATATGCACCATTCGTTTCATATAAATTAGCTATAAAGGAGGGATACGCTGATTTTATATCATAATTATGAACATTATTAAACAATCCTATCTTACATGTTTCTATATGTCCTGCATGATAAGCTTGTAAAGCAACATCTAATAATTTAACGGATGGCATTTTTAAATTATGACTAATGTTTTTTAATACATACGATCTTGCAATACTGGCATTAGAACGATAAGCATTAATTTTAACAACTTTATTAATATTATTTGTTAATTCATCTGCCTTTACTTTTGCGATTTTTGCATCTATTATACATCTATCATTGATTAATTTATGGTACTCTGAATTATCATAATACATATTTTTATTTATTTGTGAAATATCTTTAACATATACTTTATCATATTGGGTTGTTTCTGCTAATGTTGCAAGTTTATTAAAATTATAAAACTGTGCGAGATCATAATATGATGTTGTGTGATATATTTTATCATCTTTTAGTACAGAAATTTTTAACTCTTTACGAGGGACTATTTGTATTCTATATTTATCATAATCAACATAATTAAAATTAGCAATAAATTTTCTATCTTCATAAGATAAAAAATGAATTATGGCGTTGGTATCATACTCTAAATTATAAAACCAATTGTTTGTATTACGATATTTCTTTGAATTTAAAAATGATAATAACCCCTTTAAATCATTAAATTCATTGTCATTAATATAATTAGTATCTGAACCGGCTATTAAAAAACATCTTCCATTAATAGTTTCTGTGTCAAAAGCAATATTTTTATTTATTTTTTTTGTTTTAGCCATTTTACGCCATAAAAAATATGGCATTTCTATATCATTAATATTACGGTGTACCATTAATATTCCCTCCAAAAATATTTAATGTTAGAATATTCTATCACAAATTCCAAAACATAATACTTTCGCAATTTCAATATATCCATATTCATTATCATATTATCACCTCTTATAACCAGTCATATTCCCCTTCATCATAATTATTATCTTTATCCTCGTGGCTATAATTCGTGAAATCAAACGAAAAGCCACAACCCTTCCCTAATTCAAATTGCTTTATTACCTCTTTATCAGATTTATTATAAAAAATGACACAAGCACCGCCATCTATAGAACATAAATCAAGACTCTTTATTCTATCATAAGCATCTTGGCATACACTACACATCCTTTCAAATTCATCACCGTTTCTTTTTAATCCTCTGGCTTTAAAGATCGCCGTATCGCATTCTACATGTATTTCACCCTCATCATCTAAATATCGTTCCACAACAACCCTATACACCCACGCATAACGCATCCGTGTAGCAACACCTGTCCGATGTTCAATAGCGATCTTTTTTACTCTACCACGCATTACACCAGCCGATAATGCCGGTTTACCTTCTTTTTCACGTTTTGCTTTTATTTCTGATTCTATTGTGGGTGATATTTCCCGATATTCTTTATATGTTGCCCCTGTTTCAGTTTCTTTTATCGCATTTACAATCTTTGCTCTTTTACGTGATGATTTTAACCCACTTATCCGTGTTTGTGCTAATTTATATCCCACACGTTGTTTTTTACCAGTTTTAAGATCTATTTTTAAAGCATATTTACGCCCTAATGAATCTTTTTTTAATTCATAATCTACTTTATAATCCATGTTATCACCTATACAATATTTTTAATCCCTTTAATTGTTTCAATATATGTTAATTGAATCTTACATACTTTTATTTTTCTTTTAGAATTGGTAAATAATCCATATTTCTTTAATTTTTTATCAACATCTTTAGCAGGTATAATATATATTTTGGATAATAATATATCTGTAATTACCGATAAATCTTTATCTTTATTTTTTAACTCATAAGATACAAATATATAACTCCCTGCACTCTCTAACAACTTTTCATGATTCGATACACGAATAATAAAAGTATTATATTTAAGATTCGATCCTTTAATCTCATATATATCTTCATTTATATATGCGTCATAATATCCTTGTGTTCGCTGACGTTTATTATAAAAGAGTTTAAATTTTTTACATATAGACTCTTCAATTAATAAACCTACTCTTTGTCTAAATATACCATTATTTGATTTAATAATATCTGATTTCATAATATCACCTATCCCATGTAAAAATATATATGATTTGTAAAGTATCTTTACATACATACCGTGTTATGTCTGTTAATGATCTGACAAAAGAATCAGTAGATATTCTATTATCTGTGTTTATAATTCGTATAAATTTAATATCATCTAATACTGATAATATTTTTTTATCTTCATCGGCATTTACCATTCTAATGGTATTATTTTTTATACCAGAAGATTCTTTGGTATAAAACTCTGGTTCTGATTTAAATTCTATAGTTGTTGTGTATTTCATTTAATTTCTCCGAATAATGTTATCTGTTCGCTACCTGATTTATCTTTAAAGAATTTACAGTTTTTTCTTTGATAAGGGGAATTATTAATACAACACATTGTCTGTGTTATTGATGTTGATAATCTCATTCCACCAAATTTAGCACATCTATATTCGCAGTAAGAAGATATACCATGATTTATGAATTTCTGTACTAAAAATTCGCATTGATGATAATATGGGTTATTATACATCAGTGTCTCGCAATAATAAATAATACTCTTGTGTCCTACGATTTACATGATATGCTTTATAATCTAAATTTATCACATAATCCGCAATATCACCATATCCTCCAATATTAATATTATTCATTCTTATTCACCCCTCTTTAATTCCTTTAAATGCCCATCAATTCTTTTAATTTCACCTTCAGCATGTGCCTTATGTGCCCGTTCAGATTTACCAAAGTATAATCCACCACCTAAAGATTTAATCTCCCATTCATCACGGATATTAATCTGTTCGGTACGTTTCTGTTCTAATTCCTTGATAAAAGTTTTTCTCTGTGCTGGTGTTATATCTTCATATATCTTTTTATGCTTTTGTTCTGATTTCTCTATTGCTTTACGTTCTGTTTCCCGTTCACGCATTATTTGCGTATGCGTTTTATGCCTTTCACGACCCTTATAACCTTTTAATGTAGGTACAGGGTAATGTTTCCCTATTTTTACTTTTTTCGATACTTTTTTCGTTATTGGTACCCGTTTAACTGTTGTTTTTTTTTGTTCATGTGCGCTTATCTTCCGTGTTGATTCCTCTTTTTCACTCACAGCCCTACCTGATGATAGAACCATTGATTTACGTTCCTCTTGATCACTAAAAGAATGCGCCCACTTTTGAAACGCTTTAAATTCAGTCATAGACATACTGCCAAGACCGCAAATATATCTTTTTGTGCGTACTTCTCCCTTTACACGTCCTTTATCAACCATAGAAACGTATCCACCTTGTTTCTCAGACCCACGTACAATTAGATATGCCATTGTTTTAATCCTCCATATATGGTTTTAATGCTTTATACATTTCATCACCAGAAATAAATAATTTATCATATTTATTTTTAGTACCAACACAAGCGCACCATCCCACTTTACATATTTTATTTAGATCAATATATTTTGAATCTATATAAAAACTTTCGTATCCTGTTACACCATTAATTAACTGAAATATTTTTCGATTATCTACAGTAACTATATTATAATCAATATTTATTTCATGTTTTAACCCATCTCTACAGTCTGTAATAATTCCTTTCATAATATTAGTTACCTGATAATATATTATACTTTAGTACTTCAAGTAAAGCGACGCCTTCAATTTTTGTCATAGAATATTTTTCAAAAATTGCTAATATCTCGGTTGCTACACATATTTGTGTTGTTATTTCCATGATTATTTACCAAATAAAAAATGTGGGGTGATTAACCCCATTTACGCCAGTACAATAGACCAGACCATTATACTTGTCCCGTCCGCCATATCCTTTTTAGATGCGATCATTTTAACCGTGTCATCGACTGATAGAACTTCATAAGTTCCGATTATACGACCATGCATTGTGTTAGGGCTCAGAACGTTGGTGCCATCCTCACCACCATAATCTCGGAAGGATTTAATCTGAATTGTTCCATAGTCTGCAATCCCTATCTCCAATTGGATGTATGGGGTTGTGGGGTCAGTTTTTCGGGCTGTATATTGTTCTGTGGACATGAAATCACTTGCAGTGCCTTTTGCAATGCTTATAATCTTCCCATCACATATAGCCCCATGCTTGGGCGATGGTGCGACCGTACCACTTATACCTTGAACGTTCTCACTCATCATCATCACCTACTATTTCCGTGCCCTGCGATCTTGTAACGCTAAGGACATCTGTTATAGCTTTTGATAGTGTTTCTTTACTTGCAGCCCTCACACCAGCAACGCCAGCCTTATAGGTTTCTCTTGCGTCTTCTGTTGCGTCCTTGTATACCGTTTCAAGGTCACTTATTGCTTTCAAGGTGTCCAGTTTTGACTGATACCGTAGACCTTCTACAATTACTTTCTCTTCTGTTGTGTATGTCATGTTGTTCTATCTCCTTGTTTGTGTTCTTATTGGGGTACGTCTTATAGGCGCACCCTTTCAAAAAGAAAAAGGGAGTTATCCCTTAAACAATATCAGTATGTCTTTTAAGTCTTCTTGTTGCTGATGCGTATAATTCATTATGCTTATACAACATTTTATCAGCCCACGTTCTGCGATCCTTTACGGTTGTGAATTTTTCAGTCATTGTGTACACATCCTATATATAATGGCGGTTCATCTCTGCTATCACATAACTAACGTTCGCTCTAACTTTTTGAGATTCGATTATCTCTATTCTTATCTGGTTCTGTAATTGATCTATTGGTTGTGTTGTTGTCATGATGGGGTGTCCTTATTTTAGTACTTCATATAGTTCAAAAGTCATCCGGTTTCCAAAAAATTGAATAGTTTCATTATTATTCCTCATTCCAAACTCATCAATTCTTATAGAATATGATGTGTCTATAAAGGTTCTGGTTGTCATGATGATTCACCTACTTATAACCCTTCTGACGTTCTGTATCTGGTTGTGTTGTTGTCATGATTATCCTTCTTTGGTTAAGGTATGCTGTATATAGATGTACTATTTCTTTATGTTCTAAT
>LGVF01031392.1_pt1 | contig 14820 bp, 13 predicted proteins | sample 469901 | NCBI WGS metagenome assembly LGVF01 (sample SAMN03893561, study PRJNA290197) | marine sediment metagenome | material: sediment; isolation source: combined push core samples #3730, #5133, and #5579 collected at Hydrate Ridge | place: Pacific Ocean: Hydrate Ridge
ATCTGGAAGAGAATGTTGAAAAACTTGAAGACGGTATAATGGAGATTGAACATAATGGAAATACAGAAAAACTGAATGTAACAAATTACAGAGTGTCATTAGATATGGATATTTACGGTGTTAAATTAAAAGAAGCTGCGGTGATTGCAAAAGAAGATGAAAATCTGAAGGCATTAATCAAGGATAGACTCTTTAAAGTTGTAGATTTGTTTATAGAATCTGGAGATTGCGAAATGATGGGGACTTCTATCGATATGATAGAGAATGATATCAATTATTTCAAAGATACCTTTGATGAAGGTTATGAAGCGGTATTTGATGCAATTAGCGATAAATATGAGAGAATCACTGCAGAAGAATTAGAGAGGATTGACATGACATATGAAATGGTTTACTCGATTGATAAAAACAATATGCCTAGAAAAATAGATATTGTTTTGAAGTCGCAGATATATGATATTGTTGAATCGGTTATAATTAATGCGGTTAATGACGATGTTGTTATTGAACCAGTTAATTATGATGAGACTGTGGATGTTGTTAAATGGGTGGAAGATCCTATGTCGGCTCAAGAAATATCAGAAGAAGTGGTTATTAATGGCGTTGAAAATATTCTGAACGGGGATGCCTTGAATAATCTGATGATGGATTTGGAGATAAATGCTGAAATGCTTCCAGACGAGATTAGGGATGAATTTTTTGTAGGTATCCAACAGTATTTTCAAATGTTGTCTTACCTGATAACGCCGAAAAACCCCTCGTTTTAGCCGTGGAAATGAAAGGTTTTTTATAGATTTTTTCCTAAAATATGTTATAATTATAGCGGAACAAATGTTTGTGAAGTGTTTTCCGTGAGAACTGTAAAAATCAAATTATGCCCGATTGTAAAATGAACTTGAAGTAAATAAAAACCCATAGTGAACCAGACTGTAATATAATTCATTCATCACAAAAAACCAATTACTAGAAGGTGCACACTATGGATTACCCACATCATACACCAGAATCACGAAAGAACAGACATTTAAACGCCTGTGAAACTGGTCTCATTGAGACTGTGGCTTTTCTTCACCCCACTCTCCTACGTCTTTGTCCTTGTATTCCATCAGGGCATCAAGGGCATCTGGTGTGCAGAGACCATCTCATTCGCTGTATTCCTGCCAATCACGTTCAAAAGGCTTAAAAGTCAGGAATTGGGCAGGATAGAGGCTTAATCGCAAACCCGGATGTGCTGTGAAAAGTTATATAAAAATTTCCTTAATTTGACTATTATTTAACAAAGGAGTATAATTATGAACGATGCAATAACTGCTAAAAATAGAGTTAAAAAATTTTTAAAAGCATATGTTAAATCCATGCGGCTTTATTATGCTTTTGTAACAGGTATTCCCGGTTGGGTCGGAGTGGCTTTTTATGCTCACATAGCTGTCAATTTTAAAACCGTTGAAGTAGTGCCATCAGTAGAGCGAAAATTTGTAATATTGATGCTGCTGTTTTTGAGCTGGGGCATAAATCAGATTATAAACGACTTCTTGGGTCAAAAGGAAGATCGCATCAATGCGCCTCGCCGTCCTATGGTAACTGGAGAGCTTCACGTAGGGGCTGCGATGGTATTGTCCGGACTATTGATTTTAGCAACGACATTGATCTCGTGGTTCTATTTGGAACCAATTGCCCTGATTCCTCTGGCGCTTGGTGTATTGTTGAACATTCTTTATGAATATGCCAAAGGCTATGGTCTTTGGGGAAATGTGATTTTCGGGTTGATGATCAGTATGTGTCCGGTATTTGGATATCTGGCTTCCGGTCCGATTCATGCGCCCTATTTCACTTCAAGCCGCCTAGCCATATGGGGACTCATTTGGCTGATCAATAGTTTGATGACCTATTACACCTATTTTAAAGACTACAAAGGCGACAAGAAAGTGGGAAAACGAACTGTCATTGTCAAATATGGTTTAAAGAAAGCAAGAGTGTTTGGATTAATCGGATCAGCTTTACCATTTCTTTATTTTATCGTTGTTTACAGCCAAAATTTTATTGTCGCTAGAGTGAACAGAGTTTTTATCGTACTGTGGATTTTAGCGGTATTTCTTCAAATTTGGACAGCTGTATTATATTATCGCAATCCTGTTGGCGAGCGAACTTATTTTTCGCTGGCTACAAACTTTAGAGCCTGCATTTGTGCTCAAGCAGCTTTAATCGCTCTTTTTAATACAGAACTAGCATTGATATTATTTATTGTATCCTATATTTTTGTCGGATTTTTATTCGATCTTTACCCAGATGCGAAAGCGTAGAACGGAGGCTGTTAAAGATGTTTAATAAAGCGAATCTTGGTTGCCACCAACTTCAAAATCGTATTATTCGTTCTGCCACATATGAGGGAATGTGCGACAAAAACGGATTTCCTACGGAGGCCTATGAAAAACTGTACACATCCTTAGCTTCAGAAGAAATCGGCGCCTTGATTACGGGATTTACATTTGTCAGCAACCAGGGAAGAGCCATGCAGGAACATCAAGCCGGCATTGAAACCGATGCTAAAATCGATATTTATAAGCGAATAGTAGAAAAGGTTAAAAAAACCGACACTAAAATTTATATGCAGCTCGCTCATACGGGTCGCCAGACACGATCAAAAATAACCGGTGAACCCGTTGTTGGCGTTTCCGGCAAGAAATCTTTTTATTTTAACGAAAAACCTGTTGTATTGACTGCAGATGAAATATACACTATTCTTGATCAATTTGTTGAAGCGGCAGTGAGAGCCCAAAAGTCCGGTTTTGACGGCATTCAATTGCATGCAGCCCACGGATACTTGCTGCATCAGCTGATTCTGCCGGCATTAAATAAACGCTCCGATAGTTTCAAAGTGGATTCTCATTGGAAAATCGGGATCCATCATCTGGACTATCTGATTGATGAAATTCACAATAAATGCACAGAGCAATTTACCATTTTGCTTAAAGTAAGCAGTGGAGACGACTATTGTAGAACTTTTAAAAAAGAATCATTTGTAAATTTGATTGAATTTTTAGATACAAAACCCATCGACGGCATAGAGGTTAGTTATGGCACTATGGATTATGCCTTTAGTATTTTCAGGGGTAATTCACCCATAGAGACGGCATTTAAAGTCAACCCTCTATTGCGTGATAAAAAATTCATCGAGAAGACCATTTGGAAGCATGTACTCAGCCACTTTGTCAAATACAAAATCAAGCGGTTCATTCCGACATATAATTTAGATTCTGCACTATTGGCAAAGGCACATACATCTATTCCGATTATTTGTGTAGGTGGATTTCGAACCGCCGAACACATCAATCATGCGCTGGAAAAAGGCATTGATTTTGTGAGTATGTGTAGACCTTTTATAGCAGAACCGGATCTTATATCAAATATAAAAAAAGACAACAGCCATGTGTCGAAATGCATCAACTGCAATCTTTGTGCAGTTATGTGCGACAGCGGCAAGCCGACACAGTGTTATAGAACAGGAGTGAGAACATGACTACGCAAAAAATCATTGAAATTATTGAAGAGAACATTGAGAAAAACTGTGAAGTTACACTGGAAAGTCATTTGATTGATGATTTAGGTGTTGATTCGTTGGGCATCGTAATATTGATGAATGCATTCGAGGATGAATTCTCCATAGAAATCCCAGATGATGCGTTTAAGGGAATCGATACTGTACACGACATTTGGGAACAGCTAAAGAAAGTGTTGGCGAATTGATGGATATGAAAGATTTAGATCGAAGTTTGGTTAAATCAGTTGGTTTCAATCCCTATTATCATGCCTTAAAAACTGCATTGGGCAATAAGATAAGAATTGCTGACGAGACATATATTGATCTCGCTTCTAATAATTATCTTGGTCTGGCAAACAGGGAGGACATAAAGGAATATGCCTCAAAAATACTAAACAAATACGGTCTTTCCATGTGCGGAACACCTATTGCAACTGGCTGCACAGATCTGTTGAGAGAAACCGAAGCGCTGCTGGCATCATTTGTAGGAACAGAAGATGCAATTGTTTTTCCATCGTGTTATCAGGCCAATATCGGGCTTTTTGCTACACTGGCTGATTCCGAAACAGTTGTCATCGTAGATCACTATGCGCATTCATCGCTTTTAAACGGCATTCAAAGTTCTGGTGCAAAGATAGTGCCATTTCTGCATAATCGCGTAGATCATCTAGAAAAGTGTTTAAAAGCTCATAAGAACCAATCAAAAAAATTTGTAGTAACAGAATCTGTTTTTTCAACAGAGGGTTCGTTGGCTCCCTTTGAGTATATTGACAATCTTTGCACGCTATACGATGCTGTTCTAGTTGTTGATGATTCCCATGGGATTGGTATATTGGGAAATCAGGGAAAAGGTGCACTGAACCATTTTAAGTTAACAGACTTTAAAGGACTATATACCGCTTCACTCGGAAAAGGACTGGCAAACATCGGCGGTATGATCGGCGGTTCTAAGGAAACTTTGGATTATATGCGTTATTATTGTCCCCATTTAGTCTATTCTACTGCTATTACTCCCGTTTCCCTGGGAGGCATTAAAAAAACCATTGAAGTGCTTGAGAATGAGCATTCGGATATTATAAAAAGAGCAACTCATTATAAAAACACACTATATCATGCGTTGGTGGAAGCCGGCTTTGAAGTAATGCCTTCTGAGACATTGATTAACTCAATCCACTCGGGTAGCGCGGAAAATACGTTCAGAATTTCAAAATTGTTTTTTGAAGAAAGAATATTGACTACCCCATTTGTAGAACCTTCTGTTCCCCCAAATAAAGGAAAGGTCAGACTCATTGCAGGAGCTGATCTTAATCCAGAGACTGTAGATGAAATCTGCATACGGATTGCAAAGATAGGGAAAATCAAATGAAGTACTGGCTTATCTTCAATCCGGGTTCAAGGGGCGGAAAAAATGCAAGAAAAATCGAGCATATAAAAGCTTTGCTGAATGCACGTCAAATTCAGTACACCATCAACCAGACAAAAACATTATCAGATGCCTATAGCCTGTCCACAAAAGGAAATCAACTTGGTTATGATGTAATTGTTGCAATCGGCGGCGACGGAACCATCAATCAGGTAATCAACGGGTTCTTTGATGAAGACGGCGCCCGCATTTCCGATTCGAAATTCGGGGTCATCTACACCGGGACAAGTCCTGATTTTTGCAAGAGTCTCCAAATCCCTCTGAGAATCGACGAGGCTGTGGAAATTCTTGTTAATCCAAAGTCCTTTCCGATAGCCATTGGAAAGGTTGAATTGCTTTTAAGCCCTGATAAAACAAATAAAAAACCGACCGTTCGCTATTTTGCCTGCTGTGCCAACGTCGGACTAGGACCGCTGCTTGCTTACCATGCCAACGGCGGAATCAGAAAAATTCTTGGTGATACTCTGGGAACTTTTGTATCTTTGATTCGGTGTCTATTTGAATACACGCCTCAAAATTTAAAAGTAAAATTGGATGATAAATGGATTGAAGTAGAATCGGTTACAAACATATCTATAGGAAAAACACACTATATAGCATCTGGAATACAAGTGAAAAACCATTTAAAACGTAATGATAGACAATTCTATTATTTATCGATTCAAAAGTTGAAACTCACAAAACTGGGACATGTTATAAAAGTAATTTATTCAGGCAAAGACATTGTCAACACCGAACAGATTACAATGGATTACTGTAAAGAAATCGAGATTTCCGGAGACTCAAATATACGCGTTGAATTCGACGGAGACCCTGCCGGCTATTTGCCATGTCGTATCACTAATGCAAAAGATACATTGGATGTGATTTGTAAATGTTAAATGAAGTTGAGTTAATTAAATGCATAGCCAAACAATTGCCACGATCTTCAAATCAAAAAAATAAAATATTTGAAACCGACGCAGAAATTTTACCGTTTGGCAATACGACCATGGCAATAACTATCGACGAATTTTCAGATGAAGATTTATTTCGCACCAATAATCCTTATGATCTTGGGTGGAATATGGCAATCGGGGGAATTTCAGATATTCTTGCATGCGGTAGCACACCTCTTTATTATGCCCATAGCTTTACAAAAGGAGAAGATTGGGATGATAATTTTGTTGAAACACTTTCAAGAGGAGTTGGCGATGTATTAAGGGCGTACGGAACAAGTTTTATCGGTGGGGATTTCGGACAATCCAAAGCTTGGCGATACACAGCTACAGTCATTGGTGAAATTAATGGAGAACCTTTGAAAAGAAGCAATGCCAAAGTTGGAGATGGAATCTATATTACAGGTGAAATCGGTTCCGGCAATTTACAGGCTGCAACAGCTTTGTATAAAAATCATAACGGCATTGACCGTTTGATAAACAAGATGATTCCAAGGTTTTCAATTCGACTTGAAGAAGCAAAATTGATTCGGAGTTATTCAAAATGCTGCATGGATACAAGCGATGGGCTTCTAAACGGACTTAAGAGCATCGCATTATCCAGCCGCGTTGGATTCGAAATAGAAAATATCCCTTATTTGAGTTCAGGGATTTTGGCTGCAAAACTTCTAAGGTTGCCTAAAACACTACTTATGTCCTGTGAATCAGGAGAATATGAGCTCCTTTTTACGGTTCCTCGTGACTGCGAAAAAGTTTTTCAAAAGGAATTGAACAGCAAGTCTATGAAAATAACACGTATCGGTCAAATTGCCAATCCAGGTTTGATGAACTACAAAATTCAGAAAAAAAAGATTGACTTCTTGGACTTTGATATTAGTGCAAGAGCCTATAAAGATCAAAAAGATTATATAAAAGATGTAGCAAATTATTTTCATGAGAATACTGAAAGCAGGTGAAATCAATGCATAGAAGAGTCGTCGTTACGGGATTGGGGCCAGTTACCAGTTTGGGGATTGGCAAAGATGAGTTTTTTGAAAACTTGATGGATAAAAAGCAGATTGCAAAGCACCTTCCAGATTCATTTTACAGAGAAACGTACTCCTATAAAACCAGCTGCTATGTTCCTATGCCCGATTTTAATATTAAAGACTATCAATTACCCGGCATGTATCAAAAAACAGCAGGACTGTCTTCTCAAATGGCAATGATCGGTTCTGTATTGGCATTAGAAGACGCCGGATTCCGGATATCAAGTGACGGTAAAAAACTGAAAGTCGAGAATTTGCCACAAACGGCAATTGTGCTGGGTACTGGTTTTTGCAATATTGAAACGGCATTTGATTCATATTGCGCCCACAACGAATTGATAGCCAGCGAAAAAAAAACAAGATATAACCGACTGACGATACCTGTAATGATGAACAACGCTCCATCTAGCTGGGTATCGGTAGCGTTTGGGATTCAAGGTGAAAGCTACACGGTAAATGGAGCTTGTGCATCTGGAACAATAGCCATCGGGGATGCTTATCGTAAAATCAGATACGGCGATGCAGAACTGGCTTTAACTGGAGGCGTAGAGTCTTTAAAAGAAAGGACCGGCGCATTAGTCCGTGGGTTCGATCAGCTAGGAACCCTCACTACAGCTTTAGACGGAAACCCCGCTCCTTTTTCAAAAAATCGCAGTGGATTTCTTTTTAACGAAGGCGCCGGGTGTATGCTGGTGTTGGAATCTTTGGAACATGCGCTGAAACGAAAGGCTGATATTTATGCAGAAATCGTTGATTATACCTCCAATAGCGATGCTTACAACATAGTACAGATGGACCCGACGGGAGAAAAAGTAATTTCTCTGATGAAAGAGTTGTCACATGACAGGAATATCGACTATATAAATACCCATGGAACAGGTACACAGTTAAATGATGAAGTTGAAGCTGAAGCGATACGACAGTTGTTTGGCAAACAAAGCGAACAACCCTGTCTAGGATCCACTAAAAGCATTATTGGACACAGTATTGGAGCTAGTGGTGCCCTCGAGGCGGCTGTTACAGCTTATTCTATTAAACACCAGAAAATTCACGGAACAATTACAGGTGATATCGTCGACGACCTAAACATAATTACGGATACATCTGAGTGTGATATTAAATACGCACTTACACTGTCCTACGGTTTTGGTGGACATAATGCAGGGCTACTTTTAAGCAGGTGCGAGATATGAGAGATTCTGTGCTAGTAACAGGAGTTACCGGTTTTATCGGAAGCCATGTTGCAGAACAGTTGACAGGCAGCGGCTATACAGTCGGAGGATTGGTTCGCAAGTCAAGTAATACTGGAAATATCGATTGCCTTGATATTCGAATAGAATATGGCTCGCTTGAAGATATCGAAAGTCTCGAATCCATTGTTTCAAGGTATGATAGCGTGATTCATATTGCAGGCTATGCATCTGATTGGGGAGAGTTTGATACTTTTTATAAAACAAATGTAATTGGAACCGTAAATATTTTGAAAGCAATAAAAAAAGCTGGACATAAGCATGTTATTTTAACAGGTTCCATATCGACTTATGGAGAAGAAAATCATATAGGAGAAAAGGATGAATCTTATCCTGATACATCGCATTATCCCTATTTTTTAGATCATTTCTTTCCCTGTAAAATGAACTATTACAGAGATACAAAAGCAGATGCAAAACAAAAGGCAATTGCTTTCGCTAAAGAGAATGATCTAAATCTGACCATTATAGAACCTACCTGGGTTTATGGTGAAAGAGAGTTCAGCAGTGGCTTTTATGAATACATAAAAAGCGTACAGTCAGGCATGTTCGTGATGCCGGGAAATCGGAAAAACAGATTTCATATGATTTATGTTAAAGATCTTGCCAGAGCATATCAATTGGCTTTGGAAAAACAGCCAAAAGGAATTCATCCGATTATTATCGGGAATGAATCTGCGCCTTTAATGAACGACGTCTACACTAGATTCTGCAATGAAGCTAGATTGAAGGTACCCATAAAATTACCCAAATGGATTTTCTATCCCCTTGGATTTGGCATAGAATTCATATATACATTGCTGAAGATTGAAACTGCACCGGTTTTAACCAGAGGACGCGTAAATATGTTTTATGACAATATTGCCTACAAGGTTGAAAAAGCAGAGGGCATTCTTGGGTTTAAAAGCAAAACAACATTAGAAGAAGGTATTCAAAAGACGGTTCAATGGTATTTCCAAAACGGATATTTATAGAAGTGAGCAAGAAAATCAAAATGAACTGTCTTTATTTAGGAGTGTTATCATGAGTTCAAAAGCAATTATAACCATACGTATAAAAATAACGGTTGCAAAGCACTATTTTAAGGAGTGGATGAGCGCAAGGCTATCAGCTGGTGAATATTATCGGCTTATGAAGCGACTTAACTATTTCATCGGTAAAATGCAAGGGAATAAATACGCTTCTTTAGATGGTAAGACAAAGATTGATCTTTATATCCCAGCATTCCCAAGCAAGGCCTTTTTTACAGCGTGTGATAAATTTAAAGTCAGCGATGAGGTTTTCCCATGCAGTACGGTACTGATTTCTGTAACGAAGGCCTGTCGATTCAGTTGCAAGCATTGTTATCAGCGTCTGGACAAGGGCAGTGATGTAGAAATAGATCGCCTGGTAGAAGTTGTCAAAGAGATTCAAGATAATGGCGTGGCCTTTTTTAATATTGAGGGTGGAGACCCATTTTTGACATATGCCCGTTTACTTAGAGTATGTCAATCTATTGATGATCGATCGACTATATGGATAAACTCTACAGGTGATGGAATAACCGTGGAAAGATTAAAGGAATTGAAACACAATCAGGTAAGAGCAATTATGTTCTCATTGCATTTCGTAGAGCCAGAAGCCTTAAATGAGTTTATGGGTCGAAGTGATGCCTGGCAAACCATGATAAACGGCATCCGCCTGTGTAAAAAAGCGGGTATGCCATTTGCTTTCAATTCATGTTTGAGTAAAGACGATTTTTTTAATGGCCAATTTGAAAAAATCATGGAATTCGCCAAAAATCAAGGGGCATCTCTGATTCAGTTGATAAAACCTAAATCTGCTGGAGCTTGGCTAAATGAAAAGTTGCCTCATGCGGATCAAAACACATTGGAACTCATTAAGCAGAAAGTAAATACATATAACCTGAGCAAAGACTACGCAAGTTTTCCATCGGTTTCTGCACAAATTATAGAAGAAGATGCAATGCATTTCGGATGTACCGCTGGAGGAACAGATCGTTTTTACATCAACGCTAAAGGAGATTTGCAGCCTTGTGAATTTTTGAATATCTCCTACGGGAATATTTCAGAAAGTTTATTTGGAGAAATATATCAAAAAATGCGAACCGACTTCAATCCCCCTGGTGAATGCTGGCTATGCGAGGAAAATGCATCGAAAGTCGCTGCACTATATAAGGAAAACAATCTTCAGTCTTTACCGCTTACACCCGAACTTTCAGACAAGATTATCAAAGGATGGGACAGAGGAAAAGAGACCGCTCTATACAAAGAAATCAAGAAAAAATAAAACCCTAACATATTATGATCTTTCGCTCAAATATGTGGGGTTTTATTTTTTGGTCATATAGAGCATTAAATAATGACCCGTTTTTCAGTGGCCTCAATAAATCCGTGGGGAGTGTCAACTGATTCAAAGTGGAATGTATTAAATTAGAAGTGCATTTGGTGTAATGGTCAATAAATAATGAAATATTTAACTTTATACTTTTTAAAAAAAATTAAATAAGTTATAATATGGTGAAGATAAAACTTAAGTTGAAAGGAAGTAGAATATGAAGAAAAGTTATATAATTGCAGCTGTAGTAGTGGTATTGATTGCAGTAACTGCATTTGCACTGCCGAATATCACAGGAATGTTTGCAAAGATGGATCCTGCTACTCATCTGCTATATGCATCAAAGAATATGGCTGATGCTGAAAAGGTCAATGCAACTGTTGACGTAAGTGTTGTGCTTAAGTCAGAGGGAATACAAAAAATGACGGGAAATGCTGAAGTAGAAGATGCAGTTGCTCTTGTTGATTATGCAAATTCAATTTTGGAGAATTTTTCTTTGAAGTATGATATGACTTATGCACAGAAGAAAATGGAGATTCCTTCATATTTCGACTATGACATGTCTATTGAGTATCGCGAAGACCCGTTGTTGAATATTGCGATGGTATTTGAGCCTTGGAAACTGGCGATGGGTTCAGAACAACTGCATGAAAAAATGTTTTCTTTTGATATAGAAAAGTTTTTAGAAGAGGTATTGGCTGTTGAAGGAATAGACATTGACGATATCGATATTAACAAATATGTCGACATTTTATTGAATACAGAAGATGATATATACAAAGCGGTTGAAGATAATTCTGATCAATATATTGTTCTTCTTATTGATTACGTGGAGGAGAATATTCAAGAACTGGAAGATGGTACTTTAACGGTTGAATACAACGGAAAGTCTGAAGAGCTGAAGGTTACCAGATATCTTTTATCGCTTGATATGATATCATATATCGAGAAATTCAATGAAGCGCTCAAACTTGCCAAAGATGATCAGAATCTCAATGCTCTTGTCAAAGATAGAATGTTCAAGGTTGTGGATGAACTTATTGAATCTGGTGACTATTTGATGATTCCAGATTTAGGTCTTGAAGGAACAAAAGAAGAAGTGAGAGCTGAATTTGAAGAATCAAAGGATGACTTTGATGAATGGTATTATGGCGCGTTTGATGAAATGATTGAGGTTTATGATACTATTGAGAAAGAAGAATTGGCTGAATTCGATATGTCATACGATATGACTTATTCTATCGACAAGAATGATATGGTCAGAGGAATTGAAGTTAAATTGACTTCCGAAATATACGATATCGTTGAAAATGTAACGATAAACGCACTGAATGATGATGTGGTTATCGAGGCTGTGGATTATGAAAATACTATAGACGTTATTGAGTTATCTGAAGATTACGATCTGATGGGCGAGGTTTCTCGAGAGGTGATGAACAATCTGGTTGAGAAAGTACTGAGCGGAGATGCTTTGAACAATCTGATGATGGATTTCGAGACAAATGCTGAAATGCTTCCAGAGGAAATGAAAGATGAAATCCTTGGAGGCATCCAAGAGTATTTTCAAATGTTACCGTATATAATTCAAGGTGGAATGTATTAATGATTAAAATTGAAGGTCTATCGAAGTCTTATAAGAAGGATAGAGTTTTAAAAAATATAACATTAGAGTTGAAAGACGGAGATGTGTTAGGTGTAGTCGGTCCCAATGGGGCCGGCAAGTCTACACTTCTTTCTTTATTGGCGACTTTGATGTCTCAGGATGAAGGAACCATCGATTATGGTCTGAAGGCGGATAACTTGAAAGAACTGAGAAAACACATCGCTTATGTGCCGCAGGACATTGCTCTTTTCGAGGAGATGACTGTCGAGGAGAATCTTGATATCTTCTATAGTGAAAACATAAGGAATCTAAAGCATATGGAAGAAGTCATGGAAGTCATGAAGTTGGGAGAATACAGTTCCTATAAAGTCAAAAAATTGTCAGGTGGAATGAAGAGAAGGGTAAATATGGCGATATCTCTTCTAAAAGATACGAAGATCATTTTGATGGATGAACCTGTTGTGGGAGTGGAATACTTTATAAGAAGAGATATAGAGAAATATATCAAGGTTCTCTCTAAAAGAGGAAAGATTATCTTGATGACATCTCATATGAAGGAATTTCTGGATCACACCTGCAATAGACTGCTTGTACTTGACGATGGGGAAATGAAATATTTTGGTGATTATTATGAGGATATGGATTACTTTAAAAAAATTGATTAAGCTGGAGATTAAAAGACTTTTCAACAAGTCTTTTAATCTTGTGCTACTGCTGATGTTGGCTGTTGTTCTGTTGAACGTGATTCTGAATTATGATGAAATCAGAAGCAGAGTGATAAAACCGTCCATCGCTGTTGTCGTCGAGGATGAATCCATGGAGGTGAATCTTCTCGTAAGCAGTATCACAAAAACATCAATGGGAGATAAACTCAGTTTTGAGCATCTTTCTTATGAAAGTGCGTTGGATGGATTGAAAAAGAATCAATTGCTGGCAATCATACATATAGAAAAGGGTGTCGGGGAAACGATAAATAGAGCTGAACCTGTCATGATAAATTTGCTTGTCGATCAACAGCAAGACTTGAGGGTGAAGTTTCTGAGAGAGTATATCGAAAATTTGACGAATATGCTCAATGAAGGTCAAAATGGTGCGATGATATACTATCAACTGTTGAAAGACAAAGGGATATCGTATGACGACAGAATCGATGAGTTGAATCAACTGGCATTCAAATACACGACGACATTTCTGGCTAGGCAGCAAGTATTCGATCAGGAGGAACCGGTGGAACCGTTCATGGGCGCCGGATTTGTAGAGTACTATTTGATAACGGTTCAATTGCTATTCATTACGTATACCATAATAATGTGTTACTATATTTTTGAAGATGATCTCAGGTACAAGAGAATTGAAAGACTGTTTCTGAGCGGGTACAGCATGACGGAAATTCTTCTGTCCAAGTTGATTGCACAGTGGGTGTTCACATTGCCGGTCATGTTGCTTATACAGGGATTGACAGGATATGTGATGGGTGGAATCGATGCTGTATCGATGATCAAAGATCTGATGCTTTTGACATTGATTCATCTGATTATACAGTTTTGGGTGATAACGGCGCATTTGTCCATAAAGAAACCAGTCGTGCGAGATGGTGTGATGATATTTACACCTGTTATTCTTGCGGTATCGGGTGGATTGTTCATACCGTTGAATGGAATGCCTGAGATTTTTAAATTGGGTGCATATAAAAACATCTATTATTTGATGCAACAGGGTCTTCTTGGAAAAGGATTGAGGATAGAAGGTTATATTGCTATTGCTTTTATGGCGATTTTTCCTCTGTATCTAATCTATAGAATTTCAAAGGAGCGCAATTATGTCTTTTTTTAGAATGCTTTTCAAGAGATCATTTTTCAACATAAAGACTCTCATAGTGATTATTCTGATGACTGTCCTGATACCAGTCTTGGTCGTATCGTTGTCTGCAGTCGAAGATGACGGATATGTCTATCATCTTGCGTTGATTGACCGTGATAAAACGGAGTTGTCTGAGTATTTCTATGACAGCATAAAAAACTCCGCGGGGATGACTGTGATTGAAGACATCAGTTATGAAGATGCACTTCGTGAATTGAATCTGGGAAAACTAGACATAGTATATATAATCAAAGAAGGATTTGAAGAAAATGTCGAGGGAGGCAACTACAGAAATCTGATAAAATGGATTCAATCTGCGGAGACGGTTTCAACTTCATGGATGAATGACCAACTCAGTGTCGGTGTGATAAGACATTGGTTGAAAGTAGACATTGTGAATAGAATTCGAGAAATTGATCCGGATTTTACTTATGAAAGATTTGTTGATGAATTTGAAAAGTATTATAACCAGAATATGCTTATTGATCATCGAGTGATTGAGATAAAGGGCGAGAAGATAAGTCCTGTTGAAAGCAGACCGCTGGCTGAAGTTTACTTTTTCAATCTCTGGGGAATATTGGTTCTTGTCTGGGTATGGTTGCAGAATAGAATAATTATTGATGACATGAATCACAACATTATCGATAGAATAAAAATGACAAATGGTTCGTCTTGGATATATTACTTCACAAGATTGATGTTGCAGATTGTCATATTGATGATACCATGGATTGTATCATATGGATATATGACCAAGTCGTATTTTGACTATGAGTTAAATGTGCAGTTGTTTAAATTACCATTGTATATAGTAAGTATTTTTATGATATCGCTGATTACAAT
>LGVF01677128.1_pt2 | contig 14814 bp, 14 predicted proteins | sample 469901 | NCBI WGS metagenome assembly LGVF01 (sample SAMN03893561, study PRJNA290197) | marine sediment metagenome | material: sediment; isolation source: combined push core samples #3730, #5133, and #5579 collected at Hydrate Ridge | place: Pacific Ocean: Hydrate Ridge
CCTAATATCATTAAACAAGAAAAAGAAATTGAATTAGCAACCAAAGAAGCCGAAGTCAAAGAACAAAAATTAATTGCTGAAGTTAATAAAACAGCCAATGCTGAACGTTATAAACTTCAACAACAAGCTGACGCTAATTTATATACACAACAAAAGGTAGCTGAAGCTGACTTATTTATGGCACAAAAAGAAGCCGAAGCATCTAACGCTCATGCTAGTGCTAAACGTTTTGCAGAAGAAGAAGAAGCCAAAGCAATTGAAGCTATGGGTTTAGCCGAAGCTACAGCAATTGAAGCAAAAGGTCTTGCCGAAGCCAAAGGAATTGATGCTAGAGCAGAAGCATTAAAGAAATATGATAAGGCAGCTATTGCAGAAATGTACTTTAAATCACTTCCAGAAGTTATGGCTAGTGCTGCTGCACCACTTAGCAAAATCGATAGTATTACAATGTACGGCGAAGGGAATTCTACGAAAATGGTTGGTGATATCGTAAATACGGTAGCACAAGTCAGTGATGGTGTTCTTGCAAGTACAGGACTAGATTTAAAATCAATGCTTAATGGTTTTATAGGTGGTAAAATAGCTCAACCTAAAGATGATCTTGAAAACAAACCAACTATTGAAAATTTAGAACTTACAAATTCAATGATTGACATGGTTAATCAATATAAAAACGATATCTCAGATATTAATAAAACAGAAAAAACTAATACAACTAAAGAAGATTAAAAGATTAGATAGTACCTTTTTAGGTGCTATCTTTTTATAAAAATGGGAGAAAAATTATGAAAAATGATTTTTTAATGCAAGGTTTAACAGAAGCTAACAATTTGCAACGACTCATAAATACTGCGCAACTAGCTAATACAAAAGATTCACTCTTTAATGAATGGACTTCGCTTGAATATCTTGTTAGTATTTTAAAAAATATTCGTGATAAAATTGATGACACCCACGGTTTAGTGCTACGACAACCCTTTAGCTCGTCTTATATTGATCTATGTAATAAACTATTTGAAACCTACTTAAATCACGATATACATACAATTTACATTAAAATTATTGAAGATTCTCAATCAAAAATTATCGAACAATTACCTGATATGATTGAATACTTTGAAAAATATTTAGAACTGCTTTATAGTAATCGATCTATGGATATTACTATTGATATTGAAATACTTGAAGTGCTCAGTAAAAAATTAAAATAATGTGAAAATTTAAACAAGAAAAAAGATTAAACGATGAGTTATGAAACCGAATGCACTTTATTATTTTCATTACCCTTTTAACCCTGAATTAATCCATGTAGCCAAAAGTGCAAAGAACAAAAACCCGCTGATTCTCTAGGTAAGTATCAAATAAGGAATTTTAATAAATTAGTGTTAGGGAAAACTTGAAAAAAATAATAGCTAACCAGAACAATAAATATTACGTCAAACCCTATTAAATCACAAGCTTATAATTTACCCGAAATTATTGGTTTGTCCGATGCTATGCTCAGTAATTCATCTTCTTTCATTATTAACCTCTTAAATTTAGTAATTTAACGATATCAGAAATATTTGGGATTGTTCTAGAGAGTATCTGGGTTAAATAGCACTATATCATCGTCTGTTTGATTGATGGAAATCAGGGTAATTATTATAATATTAATAGAATAATTACGGAAAGAAAGGAAGATAAACGTTGGAAAATCAATTTGATTTGATCGTAATCGGATCTGGTACGGCTGGAATGGGTGCAGCAATGAAGTGCAAAAATAAAGGTTGGAATGTTGCGGTGGTTGATTCAAGACCATTCGGTGGCACCTGCGCATTACGTGGGTGTGATCCTAAAAAAATTCTGGTCGGGGCGGCAGAATTGATGGATTGGAATTTACGTATGAAAGGCAAAGGTTTTGGTTCAACCGGTGAGATAAACTGGTCAGACTTAATAGCCTTTAAACGAACATTTACACAGGGTGTTTCTGAAAATCGGGAAAAATCCCTTCAAGAAGCTGGAATAATAACATTACATGGGCATGCTAAATTTGTAGGTGAAAATAAAATTAAAGTTGAGAAGCACGTTTATGAAGGAAAACACATACTAATTGCTACTGGAGCTATCCCAATGCCTTTGCCTTTTAAAGGCAATGAATATATGATTGACAGTGAAGCATTTCTTGATCTGGATCAATTGCCAAAGAAAATAATTTTTGCAGGTGGTGGTATTATTGCCTTTGAATTTGCTCATATTGCAGTTCGCGCTGGTGCCGAAGTACACATTGTAGAAATGCAAGACAGACCCCTTGCTAATTTTGATCCAGATATCGTTAAGATGTTGGTAGAAAAGTCAAAATCGATCGGTATCCATATCCATACGGGAACAAGTGTTGTTTCGGTGGAAAAAATTGAAGAGGGTTTTATTGCCCATTGCCTGAAAAAAGGAGAACAGATGGATATTGACGGGGAACTGGTCGTTCATGGGGCAGGCCGGGTGCCAAATACGGTTGATTTAAATCTAGAAGCGGGTCAGGTTGAAGTTACCCGAAAAGGAATCATGGTCAATGATTATTTGCAGAGTATCAGTAATCCTTTGGTTTATGCAGCAGGAGACGCCGCTGCTTCTCCAGGTCTTCCGTTAACCCCTTTTGCAAGTCTAGAAGGTAAAATGGCAGCTACAAATATGCTAGAAAACAATAAAAAGAAGCCAGACTATAGGGTAATGCCAACCGTTGTGTTTACCGTTCCTAAGATTGCAACCGTCGGTTTATCAGAAATACAGGTGATTGAAAAAGGTTATGCGTATCAAATGATGAACGTAGATATGTCAAATTGGTATTCCTACAGGCGTACCAATGATTCCTACGCTATGGCAAAAATAATCGTGGATAAAAAATCGGATCAGATTTTAGGGGCACACATCATGGGCAGCCAGGCTGATGTGTTGATTAATTCCTTTGCTGTTGCAATCCAGTTTAATTTGTCGGCAAAAGAGATTAAGCATATGATTTTTGCATATCCATCCACTTCGTCAGACCTCGGATATATGCTCCCGTGAATAATGGAATATGAATAATGGTATAAAGCCCTCGAGCGTATATGCATGCTCGAGGGTTTTTGTATGCGTGCGTGCCTGATACCAACTTATAAGATTCCAAAAATCTTCATTTACCCCCAAGTTCCAATGTCATATGTGGGCTGTGTTGAAATCTTGTGGGTGAAACAATAGGATGAGAGAAGAACTTTTCACTTTTATTGAATTTACAACTATAATTCCCAACTAAACGGGGTACATAATAAGATATATTTAAAGAAGAGGTGAATGAAATGAATCGACTAACAAAATCTTGGATCGGGTTATCCTACTGATAATTACACGTATTTTGCCAACCGTATNNGTTCTTTTGGGTATAATGTTAATATAGAAATCAGATAGTTATATCGATTCTATTTTTAAAATAGAAAATTTTGATTAAATAAATTTTAGGAGGATTATATTATGAGTATGTTTTGTTATCAATGTCAAGAAGCAGCCAAAGGTAAAGGTTGTACTGTAAAAGGTGTCTGTGGTAAAAATGAAGAAGTTGCAAAGCTTCAGGATCTGCTAATCTACAATATCAAAGGGATTTCAGAAATTGTTGTAAAAGGTGGTTTGGATCCTAAAGAACTAGGAAACGTCAATCATGAAGTGTTAACAAGTCTGTTTATGACAATCACCAATTCAAATTTTGATGATAATGCTTTTATTAAAGAAATAGAAAAAATGACAACCTTGAGAAATGCGTTAAGAGATATGGTAGACGCAACTAATAAAAAAGGCACACCTAATGCTTTCCAAAAACTACTGGGCTTAAAAAAAGAACAAAAAGGTACCAAAATTAATGTATCAGAACTTCATGATGCAGCAAAATTTGAAACAGCTAACAAAGCTCAAATGCTAGAAAAAGCTAACTCTGTTGGGGTTTTAGCAACAGAAAATGAAGATGTACGTTCTTTAAGAGAATTAATTACCTATGGGATGAAAGGAATAGCAGCCTATACCGACCATGCTCGTAATCTGGGCAAGGAAGATATGAGTATTTATGGATTTATTTATGAAACAATGGCAGCGACTCTTGATGACACGCTTTCTGCGGATGATCTCGTTGCATTGACCTTGAAAACTGGTGAATTTGGCGTTACTGCTATGGCCCTTCTAGACGGTGCCAATACTTCTGCATACGGAAATCCGGAAATAACAGAAGTAAACATTGGAGTTAGAAACAATCCCGCTATTTTAATCACAGGCCATGATTTAATGGATCTCAAACAACTTTTAGAACAAACAAAGGGAACCGGCGTAGATGTGTATACTCATAGTGAAATGTTACCAGCTCATTCTTACCCAGAGTTTAAGAAATATGATAACTTAGTAGGAAATTATGGGAATGCTTGGTGGAAACAGCTTCAAGAGTTTGAAACATTTCATGGACCAGTTCTATTTACAACAAACTGTATTGTTCCTCCAAAAAGCGATGAAGTAAAAGCAAGAATCTTCACTACTGGCGCTTCTGGTTATCCTGGATGTCCTCATATTGAACCAGATGCTAATGGTAAAAAGGACTTTTCAGCAATCATTGAAATGGCCAAAAAACTCAAAGCTCCAACCGAAATCGAAACTGGTAAAATCATTGGCCGATTTGCACATGAACAAGTTTTTGCTCTAGCAGATAAGGTTGTTGATGCAGTTAAAAGTGGTGCTATTAAAAAATTCTTTGTTATGGCAGGTTGCGATGGACGAATGAAATCACGAGAATATTACACAGAATTTGCTGAAAAATTGCCAAAGGATACGGTTATTTTAACGGCTGGTTGTGCAAAATACCGCTATAATAAACTTGACTTGGGAGATATTGGCGGAATTCCAAGAGTCTTGGATGCTGGACAATGTAATGATTCATATTCGCTTGTATTAATTGCTTTAAAATTAAAAGAAATCTTTGAACTTAATGATATTAATGAGTTACCAATTGCCTATAATATTGCTTGGTATGAACAAAAAGCAGTGATTGTATTATTGGCTTTGCTTCATCTTGGTGTCAAGAATATCCATCTAGGACCAACATTACCAGCGTTCTTATCGCCTAATATTGTGAAAGTATTGGTTGATACATTTGGGATCGCTGGAATTAATACAGTTGATGCTGATATTGCATTATTAATGGGTGAATAGAAAAGTACTGATGGCATTTGTCGATCTATACTTAGGATAGATCGACAAACACAGCGTGTTCGGATAGGTAGGATTAATTTGTTTTCAAAATGATCCTGGAATAAAATGATAAAGGAGTGATTGATAATGATTGAAAAAAGTTTTGAAATGGTTTTAGGCAATGAGAGACTGGTAGAAAAAGTGATACAAGATGAAAATTTACATTATATCCATATGATATTTAATAATGGCGAAGGACTACCAGAACATTATTCTAATTCAGTTGTCTATATGACTGTATTAAGAGGCTTGCTTTCTATTCAGCTGGACGAACAGGATGCACATGAATATGAAGCCGGTAATGTATTAAAGATCCCCTTTAAAACAAAAATGAATGTCAAAAATTATCATGAAGAAACTCTGGAACTTATTGTAGTAAAAGCTCCGGCACCTCTTAAAATGGCTAAAAAGTAATGATTGAAAAATACCAGTTTATAACTGTCTGTATTGAAACTAATACGTTAAAAATGGTATGCTAGATGATCGTCTGTCTCTTCTTTTAGAGATAGGCGTTTTTTTTAACCCAAAGCAGCTTAATCAACATCGAATAAGTGCATACATTGCTTGTATGAATAAATTAATAAAGATTTTGTTTGCATTCAATTTAATTAATGTTAAGCTAAATTAAAATAAATAGTAATAAATCATTTAAGATGAATCAATTATTGAGAAAATCTGGTTAAAATCCAGAACGAACCGGTCACTGTGATTAGTTAAGTCTCCTTATTTTGCCACTGGGATATACCTGGGAAGGCAAGGAGAATATAAGCTATCAGTCAGGAAACCTATTAAATGACTATACGATGATATCCTTCCAGGAAAAAAGGAACAAAAAGATTAGCAAACAATACTTCTATCAACGTAATAGAAGCTTTATTTTGTTTAATTAACCAACCTTTTTTATAGCGATATAAAAAGGGTTGGTTTTATTTTAAATGCAATTATAATGCAATTATTTAAATTCTTTTTTCTTGTTAGATATAATTAAAAATTTTGAGGAGAAAAAGATGAAAAAATGGTCTGTTTTATTGATGGTTATTGTATTGTTTTCAATGACACTAATGGGGTGTCAAGCACCCAAAGAAGAGGTTGCGAAAAATACCACAAATATTGTAACGGATATGCTCGGACGAGAAGTTGAATTGCCATCAGAGATTAATACGATAGCAACTCCAAATGTTGATGCTTTTCGTATTATGCTTCAACTTGGTGCAGAAGATAAGCTAATTGGGGTACCAAGTAATATGTATGATTCAAAGTATTCAGATGTTGATACCATAGAGGTACAAGCATGGCCAGAAGTGAAAGACCTTACACAAGTAGGTGGAGGTCCTCCAAACACAGAAATTAATGTCGAAAGTTTGATTAAATTAAATCCAGATATTATTATCAGTTGGAGTTACAGTAGTACTGACGCAGGAATTGAACAAGCTGAGTTATTGCAGGAAAAAACAATGATCCCTGTTATTTGTTTAAATAGTATCGCAAAGACAGGAAAGAGCACTGAAAATATTGATGGTGCTTATACCTTACTAGGAGAAATAACCGGAGAAGAAGAAAAAGCAACGGAATTATTGGACTATTATTATTCAGAAATGGAAGCTCTAACATCTGTTATTGAAGAAAATAATCCTGAACCTGCTCGATTCTATATGTCTGGACCATCAACTCTTTTAAAGGCTACGAATTCCTATCTACCACTTAAACAATTAGATCTAGACAATGTTGCAATTGAATTAGGCGATAAAGGCGGAGAAATTACAAAAGAGCAACTCATTGCATGGAATCCCTCTCTTATATATATGCATACACCATCTCAAGTTTACGGCGTGAAAGCAGAGGAACTTCAAGATCCAATACTCGCATCAGTTGACGCGATTGAAAATGACCAAACCTATCATTTAAAAGGAACATATATGGGTTGGGATATTGCTACAGGTCTTATTGATTCGAACATTATTGCAAAGACAGCCTATCCTTCTTTGTTTGAAGATATTGATATGGAAGAAAAAGGAGATGACATTCTCAATACTTTCTATCGAACAGAAGGTTTATATCCATCGGTAAAAGAAAGTTCAAACTTGCCTTCCTTTGATGAATAAAGTATAAATCATTGAATACTACACAAACTACTCTTATTAATGACTATAAGAAAAAAGCCCTTTATCAGAAGTTGTTTTTAATACTTCTGGTAGTTTTAGTTCTTATTTCAATGGGAATTGGCCTTTCAATTGGAGAGATGGATATCTCTCCAACTGAAATTGGATCTGTTTTATTTGAAGCGATTCGAGGGATGGATCCGACAGATATTGGTATAACCAATATTATTATTCAGGTACGGTTATCAAGAATTTTATCAGCTCTTGTTGTAGGGATGTCTCTGGGTGTTGGAGGCTTGATAATGCAATTAATCCTTCAAAATCCCATGGCATCACCTTTTACACTTGGTATTTCATCAGGAGCAGGTTTAGGAGCAGCTTTAGCGATCTTATTTCCTTTACAAATTTTTGCATTTTTGGGACAATATACAATTGTTGCGTATGCCTTTGTTTTTGCGACAAGTGTGAGTTTTTTAATTTTATTTATCGCAAAATGGCAGGGCAATACACCAAGAAACTTGATTTTAGCAGGGATAGCCATTATGAATTTCTTCAAAGCCTTTACGACCTTGCTGACATATTTTGCGGATGTATATACAACGCGTGAAATTATATTTTGGCAAGTGGGAACACTTGGTAAATCAGATTGGGATAGTTTAATGATTATGTCAATTGTTTTTATCATTGTATTTCCATTATTATTATTAAAGGCTGATGCTATTAATAAAATGGCTTTAGGTGATGAAGTCGCTAAAAGCTTCGGCGTCGAAGTAAAAAAAATTCGATACTTTCTTATGATTCTTGTATCTCTTTTGATTGCAACCGTTACAGCTTTTACAGGAATGATCAGTTTTGTCGGACTCGTTGTTCCGCATTTAATGCGGATGATTTTGGGAACAGATAGTCGGTACTTAATTCCAGCATCTGCACTAGGAGGTGGATTTTTACTTATTGTAGCTGATACTATCGCTATTAATATTATCGCTCCTATTGTGTTGCCAGTCGGCGTATTAACGGCGTTTATCGGTTCACCACTTTTCATTTACATGATTATTAGGCAAAAAAGGGGATAAGGATATGTCTGAAAAAATCTTACCATTTGTTGATATTATAAAACTCGATGCACTTTCTTTTGCTTATCAGAAAAAACAAGTACTAGAAGATATATCAATGGAAATTCGTCCAGGAAGTTTTACGGCAATTATAGGACCTAATGGTGCTGGAAAGTCAACGCTGTTAAAATGCACTAATCAATTATTAAAGAAATATCAGGGTCAAATCAGTATGGGAAAGACTGATTTTCAAAAACTACGTTACCAGCAGGTATCGCGTTATATTGGTTATGTTCCTCAAAATTATCAAACATTATTTTCAATGACCGTCTTTGAGAGTATTCTACTCGGATTGGAAAAAAGTTCTTCCTTTTTTTATTCACAGGATGAACTGCATCGAGTTAGTCTTCTTTTAGAACAATTAGGATTAAGTGAAATGGCCAACCAAGATATTAATCATTTAAGCGGAGGGCAGCAACAACGCGTGACCATTGCTCGTGCACTTGTTAAAAAACCTCCTTTTCTCTTTATGGATGAACCGACAAGTGGTTTGGATATCAAAACACAACGAGATGTGATGTTTTTACTTAAAGAATTGACGAAAGAGCAAAATATTGGAGTTTTGACAATTGTTCATGATATTAATTTAGCCGCAGAATTAGCGGATAAAATCGTCATTTTAAAAGAAGGAAAGATGCTTGCTAAAGGAAAGCCTAAAGATGTGATCGTTTCAGCGATTATTAAAAATGGATTTGAAGTTGATAATAAAATTATTTTTCATCAGAATAATCCGCATATTTTAATTAATGATAAAAGTTGGATCAACTAACTTGGATTTCGAACAAAGAGGTTTGTAGTTCGAAGATTCTACTATTTCTAAATAATTGGATAGAGTCGAGTGATTTAATATGTCATAAATCCCCACTATTGATGGTCACTGTGGATTAGTGTGATATTCTTTTGATAAAATGATAGCAGAAATTGCAAAAAAATAGAGATAGAATGGAAAGCACAGGAGAACACCTTCTCTGTGTTTTTTTCGCAATTCTAGCACTGATCGTTATTTTAAAGATGTCAAAACATAAGAAAGTCATGGATTTTGTTAATCCATGACTTTCTGTATACATTATTATAGCATTTTGAATTCATCATCGGACGATTTCAGTTCTCTTTTGATAACTGCGAACAACACAAGAAAGACTGAAACAAATTACAAAGTAACCAGCTGCCAAGACAGTAAAAATCATGAAAACTTCTACGGTGTTGGTATAGCGTCCCATTACAACAAATCCGCTTCGTGTATACTCTGGAATCGCGACAACTTGTAAAAATGAGGTATCTTTAACGGTTGTAATGATTTGCGATAAGAGCGAGGGAATAATACTTCTAAAACATTGAGGGAGTACAATGTACATCAATGTTTGGATCAATGTAAACCCTTGGGATTTGGCTGCTTCAAATTGCCCATCAGCAACAGAATTTAACCCACCACGAACAATTTCAGCGAGAACAGCAGATGTATATAATGTCAACGCAAGCCCACCACGAATTACAATTGTACCGTATGGAATCATAAAGCAACACACGAGAACCCAAAGAAGCAAGGGTGTATTTCGAAATATTTCAATATAAAATCCGGCTAATTTACCGAAAAACCGTTTTTCGTAGGTTCGAAGCAATGCTAGGATCGTCCCAAATATGATTGAGAAAAAGACAATTGACACGGAAAGTGTCAAGGTTAATGCCATTCCTTTTGCCATAAATTTAACGTTTGAAGGCGTAAATACATTTGTAAAAACATCTAACATGTTACTGCCTCCTCACTTGGATCAAAGGGCATACGAGCAATATCGTTTAATTTTAAGCGTTCTTCGTATTTTCTTGCCCAGGTTGCCAACGGGAAACAGAGACTGAAATACAAAAGACCTGCAAGAACATAGGCTGGCCCATAATCGAGACTGTAAGAGGCCCAAGAATCTGCCACATACATAAGATCAAAACCTGAAATCATGGCCAAGACTGACGTATTTTTAATGAGGTTAACCGCTTGATTGGTGAGCGGAGGGAGAATAATCTTGATTGTCTGCGGTAGGATAATGTATCGCATATATTGGATATAGGTAAAACCTTGCGACTTGGCGGCTTCGACTTGTCCGACTGGAATTGAAGTAATTCCGGTTTTGACAACTTCAGAAACATAGGCCCCATGATAAATACCAACCCCTAAAACACCAATGGTAAATACGCTAAGCCGAAGTCCTGCAATTGCAAGACCGTTATACATAAAGAAAATCTGTATAACGAGGGGAGTGTTTTGAAAGAATTCAACATAAACCCTTGATATCCCTCGCATTATTTTATTGTTTGATGTTGAGATAACGCCAAAAATAATGCCCAGAACAAGAGCAAGGATTAAGGCGAGGGCTGCGACCTCAATCGTTCGCAGAAACCCTTCGCCAAACATTTGCCATTCTCCCAACAACTTCTCCCAACGCCATAAGGCAAAAGGATTAGTACTTTTCATTAATAGTTAAGTCCCCACTGAGTAATTAGGTCTTCAATCGTACCATCTGCAAGCCATCCGCTAATATAACCGTCAACCGCATCAGCAAGTGCAACGTTGTTCAGCTTAGATGTAACACCATATTGTTGTGGTGCGAAGCGATCTGGTAAGATCATGGTTGTATCATCAACGTAGCCACCAAGGATAGATCCGTCAACACAGAAAGCATTAATACGTCCTGAATCTAAGGCTGCTTTGATTTCTGGATAAGTTGCATATTCTGAGAATGATATCGTAGCACCAAGTTTATCAGCTGCTTCTTGAACTGCATCTTTAGAAGTCGCACTTTGAGCAACACCGATTACGGCACCATCCATGTCAGCAAGTCCAGCATAGCCAGCATCTTTTTTTACTAAAAGACCCACAGCATCTTCATAATATCCAGTTGAGAAATTATAAGTTAATTTTCGGTCTTCGGTAATAGTAAAAGTTGCGATAACAAGATCAACTTCGCCATTATCGAGTAATGGACCACGAGTTTTAGCAGTTACTGGTGTTAATTCGTAAGCGTTTTCATCGCCAAGAATTTCACCTGCTAATTTTTTGGCAATATCAATTTCAAATCCTTCGATTTCACCAGTGTCAGTGTTTCTTAGTCCAAATTTCGGAACGTCTTCTTTAACACCAACTTTTAAAACACCAGCTTCAACGATCGCATTGAGACTGTCATCAGTAGTAGCTGAGCTATCACTTGAATCAGTTGAAGACGAACATGCTGTGAGTGTAAGCACGAGGCATAAAACAAGAAATGCAGAAAATACCTTTTTCATAATCATTTTCCTCCTAAAAATTTTAATTATAAAATCTAATATCGGTTATCCGATACCAAAGATTAACGCAAGATTTTACTAAGAAAGAGTTTCGTTCGTTCTTCTGAAGGATTTTCAAAAAAATGTTCTGGTTTTCCTTCTTCGACAATTCGGCCATCATCCATAAAGATGACCCGATCAGCCACAACTCGGGCAAAACCCATTTCGTGGGTAACCACTACCATAGTTATATTCTCTTTGGATAGTCTGATCATAACATCAAGCACCTCTTGAACGGTTTCTGGGTCAAGGGCAGATGTCGGTTCGTCAAAAAGAATGATCTTTTTTTCGGTTGTTAGCGCTCTCGCAATAGCAACACGTTGCTGTTGTCCACCAGATAAGGTAGATGGATAAGCATTTTCTTTTTCACTAAGACCAACGATCTCTAAATATTTACGAGCTTTTATGATGGCTTCTTCTTTAGAAATCTTTTGTAATTTCATGGGTGCCAAGGTCAAGTTTTCTATCACGGTTTTATGTGGATATAAGTTAAAACTCTGAAATACCATAGCAGATGTTCGGCGAACAAGATGAATCTTGTTTTTTTGGGTGAGTTTTTCACCATCAATGAATACCTGTCCCGAAGTGGGTTCTTCTAAAAAATTCATGCAACGAACGGTAGTACTTTTACCAGAACCAGACGGACCAATAATAACCAGTTTTTCGCCTTCTGCTACGGATAAATTTATATCTTTCAGCACGTGGTTAGCTCCGAAAAATTTATTTACATCTTGAAGTTTAATCAATTATTCTTCCTCCAAATTTAATGTCAACAAGCAAAAAAAGCTTTTAAAAATATGCGCATCTATATATCATGCTTGAAATTCCATTGTTACACAAGCTATCTCAACATAATACACCTATTTACAATAATATTATAAAAATTAGCTTTTGTCAAGCGTTTTGAAATTGAAATGGATAATTATACCTTTCAATTTCAAAACGAGCTGAATGAGCTGAATGAGCTGAACGAGCTGAATGAGCTGAATGAGCTGAACGAGCTNNGTTAATTAAAGTAACTATAAAAATGACTGTGACTATGCATAACTTATTTCGTTTGGGGTATTAAAAAAACAATCGTTATTTTAACAACATCATGGTAAAATAATTTAAAGATGACTAGATAAATAAGCAAGTATTGAAAACGTAGTCATATGCTCTGAATATTTTAGTAATTCAAGCCATTGATAACTATTCGATGCTAAAAATGAAAACAATTAAATGATGCAAGCCTTTATAAAAGGTAGAAAGAGGGAAGAAAATGAGTGATAAATTAACAACGGTACAGTACAAAGGTAGTTTAAACGAGGTTTTTCGAGTTGCTGAAAAGTGGGTAGGGAATGCCTATCACGAATATACCATTAAAACCAATGATAGCGATGAACCAATCGAACTTGCTCGAATTAAGTTTCAAAAAGGGGCACCGCAAGAAATAGATTCACAAGCCGGTGTGATTGATTCTGATTTACTTGAGATTGTCAGGGATCGCTTAAAGTTATTCCAGGAAGGCGAGTTTGAATGTACTGAAAATGCAATGGCGTTGGTTAATATTGAAACGGCAATTATGTGGTTAAACCGTCGTGTAGAAGATCGGATCAAACGTGATGTTATTGGAACCCATAAAAAATAAATCAATTTAAACACTACTATCTATACGAAGATGGTATTTATATTAATAAATTGTTCTGTTATTACCAGATTTATCCAAAATATTCGTTTATGTATTAGAAGGACTTGATTTATGCGCTTCAGGCTAATGCCTGGGGCGTTTTTAGTTTTCATTCCAGGTTGACAGAACTTCACTAGTAACGTCAAGTCCTTGGTTTAAATGGCAGACTTTGCTCTGAACCACGACTTTGGAGTAATTATTTTGTGAGAAAGAAAAATAAAATAATGATTGGTTCAGCTTTGTGTATTGCAGGAATTGAAGATGGGTAGTCTGCGAGCGGAACAAGCAACTATGGGAAAAGCTAACCTATCCTAAATTTGGACAGACGCTTGTGTATGATATCGTTATACAAAAACGTGTAAAAAAAATAAACGTCGTATGTTATAAAGTGAATAGAAAGAATAACCGTGGCACAGAAAGTGAAATTTACTGTAGTCAGTAGCGGGGGAAAAGCATATAATGAAATGGCTATTAATATTTTTATTGTTGTTTAATAACAAGTTTAATAATTTTGCAGAAAGAAGGTAACAAGATGGTGCGTTATGTACATACAAATATTATAGCAAAAGATTGCAAAAAAATGATTGAATTTTACAAGGACGTATTCGGATGCCGAAGCATTGATGAAAAACGAAATCTACGAGGTGCGTGGTTAGATAAGATGACTGGAATTCCCAATGCACATATTGTTGGTGAGCACCTAGTTATGCCAGGATATGATGACGATCATCCAACAATTGAAATTTTTTCTTATGATCAAATGGTAGGCGATTTAACACATCAAATTAATGCGTATGGTATTGCGCACCTTGCATTTGAAGTCGATAATGTAGCTGAAACGCTTAAAGAACTGATTGCAAAAGGCGGTGGCATGATTGGTGAAATAGTGCATGCGGATTATGAGGATGGTCGCAAGGCAACGTTTGTATATGCCACAGATATTGAGGGAAACATTCTTGAATTACAAAGTTGGGATTAATGATAAAGGCTATGATTGAGATACAAACCAGAGTAGAGGAGATTTAGTACTTGAAAAACACACTTGAAATAAATAAAGAACTATGGAATAAAAAAGAGATTAGAAAAAATACAAACAAATTGGCAAGAGGGGTTCTTTTTTATGAACTGATCATGCTATTGATTGTTATTGTGGATATAATTTATAGAATTGCAACTTATGTAAATTCCGATGGAATGAATGCTGATACCGCTATTGATACAATTCTTAATCAGACAATGAATAGCGGAACATCAAGTATTATTGGGGTTCTAGTAGGACTGCTGTTTTTACTGCTTTATTTTCGAAAATGTGATTATAAAAAATCGATTTTTCAGTCGCAAGAGAAAATGAACGGATTGTCCTTTTTGATTATTCTGACAATTTTTA
>LGVF01430389.1_pt1 | contig 14813 bp, 11 predicted proteins | sample 469901 | NCBI WGS metagenome assembly LGVF01 (sample SAMN03893561, study PRJNA290197) | marine sediment metagenome | material: sediment; isolation source: combined push core samples #3730, #5133, and #5579 collected at Hydrate Ridge | place: Pacific Ocean: Hydrate Ridge
GGACACTGGCAGATGGAATATTTTATTCAGGGCAAGCGTTGGCAATGTCGGGAGTTTATCGGGCCCCTCAATGAATGCCTGGAGTTGCTGCGCAACGACCCTCACTACCTGTTTTGGGAAGGTTAACCGAACCATCTCTTTCAATATGCAATTAGAAAAGGCGCCACTCCTTTTGGAATGGCGCCTTTTTTATTATCGCTAAATCGAAAACAATGCGGGTCAGCTCTTGCTGCCAGTGATCCGTTCCATAGCCTCGAGATACTTCTCCGAAGTTTTGCGCACGATCTCTGCCGGCAAGGAGGGCGCCGGAGCCTGCTTATTCCAGTCGAGAGTCTCCAGGTAATCCCGCAGAAACTGCTTGTCAAAGCTCGGCTGCGAGCCGCCGGGACGATACTGGTCCGCTGGCCAAAAGCGGGACGAATCGGGGGTCAGGGCTTCGTCGATCCAGATCAGCCGGTCCTGATAAAGGCCAAACTCGAATTTGGTATCGGCGATGATGATGCCCTTGGCGGCCAACTCTTCCCTGGCCCGCAGGTAAATGGCCAGGCTGGTTTCCTTGGCCTGCTGGGCCAGTCCCGGTGAGCACAACTCCACTGCTTTATCAAAGGAGATGTTCTCGTCATGGGCACCCAGCTCCGCTTTGGTCGAAGGGGTAAAGATCGGCTCGGGAAGCTGCTGGCTCTCTTGCAAGCCGTCGGGCAAGGAAATGCCACAGACACTACCTTGGCGGCCATATTCCTTCCAGCCGGAACCGGTGATATAACCGCGCACGATGCACTCGATGGGCAAAGGCGCAGCCTTTTTAACCAGCATGCTGCGTCCTTCAAGCTGATCCCGATATTTATGTGTCGCCGCCGGGAAATCGCTTACCTCGGTAGCTATCAGATGATTGGGGACGATATCGGTCATGCGCTCAAACCAGAACTTGGAGATCTGGGTCAGCACGAAGCCTTTGTCGGGAATACCTTCATTCATTACCACGTCGAAGGCGGAAATACGGTCACTGGTGACGATCAACAGATGTTCGCCAAGGTCATAGATATCACGGACCTTGCCACGGTTGACAAGCTGCAGGTCGCTACAGTCGCTTTGCAATACAATGGGTGTCATGATGCCAGCTCTTCTTCCTTAAGAGAGTTTTGCAAGGCCGGATGAATTTCGATATCGGCCTCTTTTCGTAGTTCTTGAATACGGGTTTCAAGCAGGGTTTCTTTTTTACGAGCGAGCAGGACCTTCTCCAACTCGGCGCGATTTTCATCATCCAATTTGGACATATCGGCCTGCTGACGGGCCTTGAAGGCAACGACTACAAATTTACCGGCCACCTCGAAAACTTTGTCAGCGGTGATCTTTTCTTTGCTGAGGTCAAAAGCTACCTCGGCCACACCGGCAGCGCTACCGATGCGCGGCACAAAGGTGCCGTAAGAGCGGGAGAAGAAGTCGGTCTCCTCGACTTTTTGCTTCGCCTTACGGGCAGAGGCAACCAGAGTTTTGCCACCCTGCACTTCGGCCAAAAGCTTTTCTGTAGCCTGGCGAGCCAGGGTATAACTCTGTTCCTGGCGATAAGCTGATTCAACAGCGGTCCGCACTTTCGCTAGTTCGGCCACATGGCTGGGTTGACGTTCCTTCAGGACAGGCAGATAAATAGCGTCGGCCAGAGGCACCGGTCGACCCAGTTCATTTTCCTTGAGTTTAAAGGCCGCTTCGTTAAGTTCCGACGCTTTGCCGATACCGGGTACGGTAGAACCCTGTTCAAAAGCAGCGGTGGTTTTCACTGCCAGACCGTTGGCTTCGGCAGCCGCAGCCAGGTCACCGCTCTTACGGTGAATATTGTAGGTATCCATGGCCTTTTCCATAGCCAACTGACGGGACTGTTCCTTGATAATCCCCGCTTTGACTTCGTCGATAACGTCGGCCAACTCTTTGACCCCCGCTTCGATACGGCCCTGGCAAAGAATAATATGATAGCCGAAATTGGTCTCGACAATGTCGCTCACCTGACCCGGCTGCAGGGAAAAGGCAACCTCTTCGAAAGCCGGCACCATGGTGCCGCGGGTAAAGTAGCCAAGGGCACCACCTTGAGCAGCGCTGCCGGCATCATCCGAATGGCGGCGGGCCAATTCGGCGAAGTTCTTGTTATCTTTGTTCTTGATCTGTGCAAGAAGCTTTTCAGCCAATTGGCGCTTCTGCTGCTTGACCTTGGGCTTGGCATCGGCGTCTACGCGCAACAGAATATGCGAAGCCTGGGCCTGCTCGGCGACATCAAATTGGGCCTGATGACGCCGGTAATAAGTCTGCAGTGCTTCCTCACCGAGGTCGACGGCTCCTTCATAGCTGGCCGGTTCGAACTTAAGATAGTTCAAGGCCACCGTCTCAGCCACCCGGAACTGCTCCTGATGATCGTCGTAATAGCCCTGCAACGCCTCGTCGGTGACCTTTACCTTGCTTTCAAAGAGGGCTGGCGACAGCCGCACAAAAGCCAGGTTGATTTTTTCATTACGACGCCGGTATTCTTCGGCAACCTCTGCCTCGCTGACCGCTGCTGACTCTTCGATCTGTTGGCGCACCTTTTCGATCACCATCTGCTGGCGCTGGCTGTCTTCGAACTGCTCCGAGGTCAGACGCTCATAAGCGAGGACCTTGAGGTATTGTTCTTTGCTAAAAGCGCCGCCAATCTGAAAAGCCGGGATCTTGGCGATGGCCTCGACCAACTCGCTCTTGGATACCTTGATATCCCGATCGTCCGCATCCTGCAGCAGCAGGGTCTGACTGATCAACCTCTCCAGCGCCTGTCCTTCCAGGCCGAGTTGTTTTTCCATCTCGGGGGTGAAGCGTTCGCGGTAAATATTCTGGTAAAGGCGCCGCATATTGTCATAGGCGCCACGGAAATCGCCGAAGGTTACCCGCTGGCTGTTAATCTTAATCGCCACGTCGCCATCGGCTCCGGTGCCTTCCCCGCCCTTGCCCCAGACTAAGAAAATGGTGCCGACAAAAGTGGCAATGATGACCCAGAACACAACCTTGACCACCACTGATTTCTGTTTTCTGCGAATTAAGTCCAGCATCGGCAAAGACTCCTTTTAACTATATGTTTTCAGGCTGCAAACGAAAAAAGGCATGGTAGTCAATCGGCCTTAAAATTGCAACTGCTTTCTCTTTTTGCCCCTTGAAAATAGCCCGTTGTTCTGGTAGTGTAACTCACATTTTTTCATACTCTGCATTGCCTGTCCGAGCCGCTTCACCCAGCGGTCGGTTAAAAGGAGTCCGCATCTCATGTTCAACCTTTTTGACGTCATCTTCGGTATGTTTTCCAATGATCTGGCTATCGACCTCGGCACCGCCAATACGCTTGTCTATCTGAAGACTAAGGGCATCGTGGTCAGCGAGCCTTCGGTGGTGGCGGTACAGAAGGATCATATGGGCCAGAGGAAGGTCCTGGCGGTCGGCATGGAAGCAAAAAAGATGCTTGGCCGTACCCCCGGCAGCATTATTGCTATTCGGCCAATGAAAGATGGGGTCATCGCCGACTTCGACATCACCGAAGAGATGCTGCGCTACTTCATTCAAAAGGTCCATAACCGCAAGACCCTGGTACGGCCGCGGATCGTTATCTGCGTTCCCTCCGGCATCACCCAGGTGGAAAAACGCGCGGTCAAGGAATCGGCCGAATCGGCCGGTGCCCGTGAAGTCTACCTGATCGAAGAACCGATGGCCGCGGCCATCGGCGCCGGCTTGCCCATCACTGAAGCCTCGGGCAACATGATCGTCGATATTGGCGGCGGCACTACCGAGGTGGCCATCATCTCCCTGGCCGGGATAGTCTACGCCAAAAGTGTCCGAGTCGGCGGCGACAAGCTCGACGAGGCCATTGCTCAGCATCTTAAACGCAAGTACAACATGCTTATCGGCGAACGCACCGCCGAACAGATCAAAATCGAGATCGGCAGCGCTTATCCCGAAGAGGAGCTGCGTACCATGGCGGTCAAGGGCCGCGACCTGGTCTCCGGCATCCCCAAAACCCTGGAGATTGATTCCAATGAAATCCGCGAAGCCCTGTCCGAAACGGTCAACGCTATCGTCGAAGCGGTGCGCATCGCTCTGGAACAGACCCCGCCGGAACTGGCTGCCGACATCGTCGACAAGGGCATCGTACTGGCCGGTGGTGGCGCCTACCTGCGCAACCTCGACAAGCTGCTAGCTGAAGAAACCTCTCTGCCGGTGGTCATTGCCGAAGACCCTTTGACCTGCGTAGTGCTTGGCTCCGGCAAGGTTCTCGACGAACTCGACCTGCTCAAACGGGTCACCATCTCATCCTGAAACACGTTACATCCTCGCAGGCTGCCAGATTCTGGGGGTTGCAAGGCCCTCTTCGGGGGAGCCAAAAGCGCCAAAGTCCAACCCAATGCGGCACCTGTTGACTTTGAGGATGTCGAACAATTTCGAGATCTTGCTGAGTAATTCCCCTCGGGGGCTTTTCAGCAGGGGAGAGGGCGCCAAGCCCTCTTTTTTCTTTGGCTGTCTCTTTTTCTGCGAATTTTACCGTTATGCTGGAGCTGCTTCGCAAATACCGCATTCGATTGTTGGCCGGCTGCCTGGTACTGACCGCCCTGCTATTCTATTCGACCAACCTCCGTCACCAAAACAACACATCCCTCTTCGAAAAGGTTGTGTTGCAGATCGCGGCGCCGCTGCTATACAGCTTTGACAGTACCTGCCGCACGGCAGACGGGTTGTGGAGTCGCTACCTGTGGTTGATCGACACCGAAGAACAGAACAAAATACTACGGGCTGAGAATCGTCGACTGCAGAGCGAACTGACTGACTTGCAGGAGGTGCGCCTTGCCAACCAAAGGCTACGCACGCTCCTCGACTTTCGTGAAGCCAGCGGTTTTTCCGGGGTAGCCGCGCGGATCATCGCCGTCGATGCCAGCAGCCTGTTTCGCACCGTACTCATCGATAAAGGCCGCCAACATGGTCTGCGGGAAGGGTTGCCGGTGGTGGTTGCCGAAGGAGTCGTCGGCCGAGTCATCAAATGCACCCCTCGCCAATCGCGCGTGTTATTGGTTACCGACGCCTCGTCTACAGCAGCGGCCCTGGTACAGCGCAGCCGCACTCGAGCTATCTGCCGCGGCCAGGGTGACTATCTAACCCTCGAGTTTGCCTTGCGTCGTGACGACATCGCGATCGGCGACCTCATCATCACGTCCGGTACCGGAGGCATTTTTCCTAAGGGTCTGGTCCTCGGTCGAACCAGCGATATCGAACGGGAAGCTTACGGCCTATTTCAGACCGTCACCGTCATCCCGGAGGTTGATTTTACCCGCCTTGAAGAGGTATTGGTGCTACTTGGGGAAGCACCATGAGTATTGTGGTCGGCTACTTCCTACTCGGCCTCGCTGGCATTCTGCTCCAAACCGCCCTGGCCCCAGCGCTATTGCCCCTGCCACTGACTCCAGAGCTGCTATTGATCCAGGTCATCTACCTCGGGCTTTACCGGCAGGGTTTTTGCGGCGGAGTGGCGGCCTACACTCTGGGTCTGTTGCAGGACAGCTTCGCCGGCAGTTGTCTGGGACTTTACGGCCTGATTTTTCTGATTCTGTACCTGATTCTGCGTGGACTGGCAGAACGACTCAATACCGAAAGCCCCGCACTACTGCTCTTCATGGTGCTGTGCGGCACCTTGCTTCAAGCCGCCATGCTGATTTTTCTACTCGGTTTTCTCACCGACGCAGGAGCGGTTTGGCGTAACATTTTGCGTTCTCTGCCGCTTCAGGCCCTACTCAACCTGATTTGCGCCTGGCTGCTACTCAATATTCTGCATCTGCTGCGCCGCCATCGATCACTGCGCCGCCCCCCCAAACGCCTATAACCCGGACTCGCTACCCATGGCTCTCAACACTGGCTGGTCGGGCTCACCGGCCCTGAAAAAACGATTCATTATCACTTCCCTGGCGGCACTGGCGATCTTTGTACTACTGTTACTGCGGCTCTGGTATTTACAAATCATTCAGACCGACACCTACCAGGCTCTGTCGGAAAAGAACCGCACCCGCTATATCCCCATTGCCGCCCCCCGAGGACCGATCGTCGATCGAGACGGTCACATGCTGGTCGACAGTCGGCCCGCCTTTCGCATCGCCGCATTGCGCCAAGAAGTCGAAGACCCTGAAAAACTTCTGATGCGCCTGTCTGAACTCCTCGATCTCGACTTGGCCACTCTACAACAACGCTGGGCTGCCGGGCAACGCTTTCCCCGCTACCGGCCGGTGCCCCTGGCGGACGATGTCAGTCGCCGCGCACTCGAACAGGTTATGGAGCATTCTTTCGAACTGCCCGGAATTCTAACCGAGGTTCGTCCGGTGCGCTTCTACCCTTACGGAAAATCTGCCGCTCACCTGTTTGGCTACCTGGGAGAGATTACCGAGAAAGAGCTGCGAACCGCCCCCTACAAAACCTATCATGGCGGCGATTTCGTCGGCAAAAACGGCCTGGAGAAGGCTATCGAACCCTATCTCAACGGCATTCCAGGCGAACGTCGCGTAGAAGTCGATGTTAAGGGGAAAAAACTGCGCATCCTCAAAACCCAGGAACCAGTACCGGGCAATCGCGTCACTCTGACCATCAACCGCGACCTGCAACTAGCCACCGAAGCGGCTTTTGGCGACCAGGCCGGCGCCGCAGTGGCTCTGGATGTGCATACCGGCGAGGTACTGGCCATGGTTAGCAAGCCGGGCTACGATCCCTCCCTGTTCGCCCGCGGCATCACCGGCAAGGAATGGGTCAAACTTCTGCAAAACCCCCTCGACCCCCTGCAAAACCGCGCCCTCAAGGGCCAATACCCTCCCGGCTCGACTTTCAAGATCGTCACCGCTTTAGCGGCCCTGGAAAGCGGTCAAGCGACAGCCCACACCAAGGTCAATTGCCAAGGTGAATTAACCGTCGGCAATCGAACCTTTCGTTGTTGGAAAAAGGGCGGCCACGGCATCACCGACTTAAAAAAGGCTCTAAAGGAAAGCTGCGACGTCTGGTTTTATGAAGTTAGTCAACAGGTCGGTATCGATCGTATCGCCGACATGGCCCGCCGTCTCGGTCTGGGAGCGCCAACCGGACTGGGCTTAGCCGGCGAACGCAAAGGCCTGATACCCGATCAACAATGGAAGCAACAGAGGTTCAACGACCGCTGGTACCGAGGCGAAACCCTCATCGCTTCCATCGGCCAGGGCTACATCCTCGCCACTCCGCTACAACTAGCCACTATGATGGCCACTGTGGCCAACGGCGGCAATGTACTGCGGCCCTATCTGGTTAAGCGTATTGAAAACATGGACGGCAATGTTCAGCTGAAGCCTAAACCACAAATCATGCAACAGGCCCACCTCGACCAAGCCCAACTCGACACCCTGCGTCAGGCTCTGAAGGCAGTCGTCAACGAGCCCCACGGCACCGCTTGGATGAGCCGCATCAAGGAATTACCTTTCTCTGGGAAAACAGGCACATCGCAAGTTGTCCACCAACGCAAACGTCGAAAAAAGGATGTGGAAATTCCCTACCGACTGCGCGACCATGCCCTGTTCACCGCCTACGCGCCAGCCGCCAATCCAGAAATTGCGGTGGCGGTGGTAGTCGAGCACGGAAGCCACGGCAGCAGTGCCGCAGCGCCCATCGCCAAGACCATGTTCGAAAGTTACTTCAAGCTGCTGCCGCCGCCCGCCAGCGGTGCATCCGAGGGAGAATAGTCGCCATGTTCGATCGCCGCCTGCTTACCCATTTCGACTGGCCACTGTTGCTACTGGTCGTGCTGACCGCCCTGATCGGCATCGCCAACCTCTACAGTGCCACCTCGTCCTGGTCAACACTGGCGACCCCGGTCTATCTTAAACAGATCTACTGGCTGGGGGGAGGAATCCTGCTCGCGGCCATAGTAAGTTTTATCGACTATCGACATCTACAGTATCTCGGTTTTATCTTCTACGGCCTGACCCTGCTGTTGCTAGCGGCGGTGCCGCTGGTCGGCAAGACCTCCATGGGAGCCACCCGCTGGCTCGATCTCGGCTTTTTCAATCTACAGCCGAGCGAAATCATGAAGATCGTCATCATCATTGCCCTGGCCTGCTACTTTGCCCGCCAAGACACCCTGGCCGGCTATTCCTTTGGCGATCTGTGGCTGCCCTTCCTGTTACTCGGCCTGCCGGCGCTGCTGATCATGAAACAACCCGATCTCGGCACCGCCCTGATCGTTTTGTTTATCGGCTTTACCATGAGCCTGTTTGCTGGCATTCGTAAAGGCACCCTGGTGACGCTGGCCGTACTGGCGGCAGGGGGGGCCGGAGGTGGCTGGTTTCTGCTCCACGACTATCAGAAACAGCGCATTCTGACCTTCCTCAACCCGGAACGAGACCCCCTCGGTTCAGGCTACCATATCATCCAATCGAAAATTGCCGTCGGCAGTGGCGGATTTTTCGGCAAAGGGTTCATGCAGGGCACCCAGTCACAGCTCTCTTTTCTGCCGGAACGCCATACCGATTTCGCCTTCTCGGTATTTGCCGAAGAGTGGGGCTTCTGCGGCAGCCTGCTGCTGCTCTGCCTCTATCTGCTGATTGTCATCTGGGGTATCTATGTGGCCCGCAACGCCGCCGACCTGTTCGGCACCTTTTTGGCGTTTGGCGTCTCGGCCATGCTGTTCTGGCACATCGTCATCAATCTCGGCATGGTCATCGGCCTGCTGCCGGTGGTCGGGGTTCCCTTGCCTCTCTTCTCCTATGGCGGCACCAGCATGATCACCACCATGCTCGGTGCCGGCCTGCTGCTTAATGTCAGCATGCGGCGCTTTACCTTTTGACCGTTGCAGACCTGTTTCAGCCGCTCCCCCCCTATTTAGGCACAACTTTATGGGCTACTTATAGCTGCTTGACGGGATATCTGAATTGACGGTGCGGGATTTGTTTTGCTAAGGTGCTATAGAAATTTCCGACCCTCTTGTTGTCAACCAGAGGGAGCGATTCTCTCTCTTATCGAATAGAAGTCAGCGAGGAACCGATTCCATGGGAAACCCCGAAACGAGTACCTGGTCCTTTAGCCAATGGGCGGAAGGCAATCTGGAACTGGCCGCAGCAGCTGCAGCGGTCAAGGATCTGCCGGCCATGGCCGATATCGTTACCGATTTTTTGGTGGCCACACAAGACCCGGACTGGACGGCCAAAGGATTGGCCATGGTCGTTGCTAAGGATCCGGGGATAGCGGCCTGCGTACTCAAGGTGGCCAACAGTTCTTACTACAGTTTTCAGCGCCAGATCACCAGCCTTGAAGGTGCTGTTTCGATACTGGGCCTAAAGACTCTCAAGAGCCTGGTTCTGGCCGCCGGGGTAAAGACAATGAACAAGCGCTTCGGCCTAATTGAAAAGCTACTGGTGGAAGACTCCATAGGCAGCGCCCTGAGCGCCCGGGCCATTGCCCGCCAGGCTGGGAACCTGGACCCAGAGGAAGCCTTTCTGGCCGGGCTGATGCGCCATATCGGCAAGATCGCGATGAACAACATCGCCCCGGAAAGTTACACCGAGATAATTCAAGGGGTTTATAACGAGGAAGGCTCTCTGACTAACCTGGAACGAAAACACTTCCCTTACACCCACAGCGCCATTGGCGCCGCTCTACTCGACAGCTGGAATCTTTCCCCCGCCCTGGTAGCCTGTACCTTGTTTCACTCCGAACCACCACCGGATGGGGCGTTTGATAAAATGACGGAGCGTCTGCTTGCGACCGTTAATCTTGCCGGCAGTGTCTGTCAACGCCTTGGTATCGGCCAACGCCTGACCGAGGAATCCCTAGAACTCCTGAGCACCCCCAGTGCGGCTCAACTTGGCCTTGATGAAGCGGCAGTTGAAGCGATACTTGAAGAGGTTTCCGGGGCCTTCGAAGAAACTCGCCAGTCTTTTCTTGGCGGTAGCTAGTGTCCATCCGGACCATGCGGATGAACTCTGACAAGTTTCTGGTTTGGAAACGAGCTGTTTTCTATAAGGCCAAGGAAATCATGGCCTTGCGTGGGGCATTGATTCGTCTCTCTGCTCTGCTTCCCATACCTAGAGTTTTGGGAAAACATCCTGCCATCGAAAACGGAAGGAATCACGACGCTCCGGCAACAGACAGCAGAAACCGGCATAAACAAAACCGAGCAACATCATCATTTCAAACATGGGCAGCCTCTCTCCTGGTGAATTGTCCCCAGCATGCCCCTACCCTGTGACAGAATATGTCTCACCCTCGTCAAGCAGAATCATTATCAAACCACCGAAGCCGCTCGAGGCTCGCCAAGGGAGCGGATCAACCGCAGGTCCTGGCCTTACTGCTACTGAGCACCATGGGTGGCCTGCTCACGGCCCCCTACTTTCCACCACTGCCACTGCCGCTACTCTGGCCAATCCTGCTGGCCCTTGCCTGGTGGATACTGCGCAACTCTCGCCTTGCAACGGTCATCCTGGCCGCCTTCTGTATCCTTTTAGCAATGGCCCAATACCAGCGACAAATGTCGCCAACTCTGCCGACCCACCATGTCGCACGGTTGCCCCAGGACCGCCTTCTAACCATCGAAGGCCGGGTGCAGGCAATTCACGGCGGCAACACTCTGCGTATCGACCTCGACACGGAAAGGTTGATAACTGGTGAGGTACAGCAAGCCCTTACCGGACGCCTGCGACTGACCATCGGCGAAGGGGATCCCCATCTGCAAAAGGGCCAACGCATTCGGTTTCGCGGCCGCCTGCGATTCCCGGAACCTTTCGGTACTCCGGGAGAATTTAATTATGAACGCTACCTGGCTGCGCGAAGTATTTTTGTTACCACGTACCTTGACAGCGCCGAGGCTATCGTGCCCTTCGCCACTCAAAGAGGGACAGGTCTTCTGGCTCGAGTGGCCGCGTTGCGCCACACCATCGGTCAGCATATTGATCGGGCTCTAGCACCTGACCAGCAAGCCCTGGTGCGTGCCCTGGTCATCGGTGACCGACAGCTACCGCCATTCCAGCGCCAACAGCTGGCGAACACCGGCCTATCCCACCTTTTTGCTATCTCTGGCCTGCACCTTGGCCTGCTGGCCCTTTTGCTCTACACGATCGGCCGCTGGCTGTATCGACGCAGCGAAAGGCTCTTACTGCTGGCTCCTCCTGGCCGCCTGCTGCCCATGGTGCTGCTGCCCCTACTCTGGCTGTACCTTCAATTGACCGGCAACGCCCTTTCGACCCGCAGGGCCTTTTATATGGCTGTTGTTGGCGCCCTGTTGCTAATTATCGGCCGGCGCACCAGACCGCTGCAGGCCTTGGCCAGCGTCGCTCTGATCATGCTCTGCAGCGCCCCCTTAAGTCTCTTCGAACCGGCCTGGCAACTATCTATGGCCGGGGTCGGAGGGATCTTGCTGTTGCTGCCGACCTGGCAGCGAACCATCTCAGCCCTGCCCCGATGGTGGCGCTGGCCGTTCGGCCTGGCAGCAACCACCCTGGCCGCGACCATTGCCACCACTCCGCTCATTCTTAGCCAATTTCATTTGCTGGCTCCGGCTGGCCTGTTGAACAACCTGCTGGCGGTACCCTTAATCGGTTTTTGCGCTGTGCCACTCGGTTTAAGCGGGGCCTTGCTCGATCCTCTATGGCCGGCTGGTGGTACTGCACTCTATCAGCTGTGCGGACAAATCTGCCAACTGACCCTACAGGGGGCCGGCCAACTAAGCCAGGGACCGCTACTCTCGGCCAAAGTCTGTTATCTTTCGCCGCGCATCCTCACCGGCATCGCCATTCTCTGCCTATCACTGCTGGTCCCGCGCTGGACCGGTCGCTGGCTCTACCTGCGCGTTCCACTTCTGATGGCAGTACTGTGCCTACTGTTTCTACCGCAGAAAGCACCACAAACCCTAACGGTCACTGCGCTGAGTGTCGGTCATGGAGAGGCCCTGCTCCTCTCCCGACCCCAAACCGGTCATTATCTAATCGATGGCGGAGGGCTCTACGGCAGCACCTTCGATGTAGGCGCCCGCTTGGTAGCTCCAGCCCTGGCCCGCCTCGGCGTCTCTTCTCTGGAAGCGGTCATCCTCACCCATGACCACCCGGACCACCGCCAGGGGCTGGTAGAAATCCTCAATTACTTTCCGGTCAGGGCTTTCTGGTCTGCCCAAACCTTGGCAGAACTCCATCCTGAAATACGCGAACCGATACTGAGGCGGGCCATTCCTCTACGCACCTTCGCTGAGGGCTGGACCACACTGAACCAAGGGACACTGGAAGAACTTGCGATATATGCGCCGACTCAAAAAGCCCCCAAAACCAACGACCGTTCTCTAGTCCTTTATGCCCGCCACAATCAAGACGGCCTGCTGCTGACCGGCGACCTGGAACGCCAGGGGGTCCGCGACTTGCTGACCCATCCGCCGAGCGGCCCAGTCACTCTGCTCAAACTGCCCCATCACGGCAGCCGCTATTCGGAGCCTTGGCGCCTGATAGAATCATTAAAACCTCAACATGTGTTTACCTCCAGTGGCCGCCACAATAGTTACGGCCTGCCGCACAAAGAAGTTACAGAAGCACTGACTAAGCAAGGACTGAGGTTGAACGACACTGGCCGTGACGGTAGCCTGCGCTTCAGCAGTGACGGTTCAGGCTGGCACCCGCAGCATTGGCACAAGGGCCTTTTCCGTTGACAGTCCGGCATGTGATTTGCTAATTTTTGCTAGTTTTTATGCTTCATTCCCCTGGAGAGCTACAGGATGAATAAAACCATTATTTTGATTGTCGATGAAGAGCTCTCTGCTCGTCGTCTTTTCGCCGAAGTGCTCAGCGAAGACGGTCACGAGGTGGAAACGGTCTCCTCGGGCGAACTGGCCATGACTCGCCTTGCACAGGGGGGAATCTCGCTAGTTGTGACTGATCTGGTCATGTCCGGTATGGATGGCATGCAGGTGCTGCACCAGTGCCGCGCCCACAACAACCCTCCAGAAGTCATACTTACCACCGATCACAGCAGCGTCGAAACGGCGATTCAGGCGCTCAAGAACGGTGCCTGTGACTACCTGGTTAAGCCCTTCAACCCTGCCGAACTACGTCATGTAGTGCGCACCAGCCTGGAACAACGTCGACTGCTCAACGAAAACACTCAACTCAAACGCCAGATCGACCTCTTTCAGAGGGGTCAAAACCTGGCGTCCCTGCTCGACATCGAACAACTCTTTACTGAAGCATTACAGGCGCTGATCCAGGAGGTTGGTGGTGGTCGCGGCATGGCTTTTTTGCCAGATGAAAACTGCGTCTCCCAAGTCATTTCGCTCAATGATCTGACGGAAAACGAAGCGCTGCCTCTGGCCCATGCCTTGTTGCCCACGGTTAAAGAACTCAAGGGTTTTCGTTTGCTACAGGGCGATGAGTTACCCACGAACCTTCCTCTGCCAACGGGCACCCGTTCCCTGTGTCTGTTACCACTGCTCCATCAACAACGGATCGAAGGCCTGCTGGTACTCCTCAACCGCGAGGAAGAAGATTTCCGTCAACCCCTGCCTCGCCTAAACCTTCTTTTTCTATTGGAACAGACGGCCCTCGGCTTCAGCAATGCTTATCGCTACCAAGATGTCCGTAAGCTGGTTCATACGGACGACTTGACTGGCCTGCATAACTATCGCTACCTGCAGATGATCCTCGACCAGGAAATTCATCGTGCCGATCGATATGATCTGGAGTTCTCTCTGGTCTTTATCGATATCGACCGGTTCAAAGTCGTCAACGATTCCCGCGGCCATCTGGCCGGCAGTCAGGCCCTCAAAGAGATCGCCGGTCTGCTGCAGCAGAGTGTTCGTGAAGCCGACATTCTGTTCCGTTACGGCGGCGATGAATTTACCGGATTTCTGGCTGAGACCGGAACCGAAGGTGCCGCCATCGTCGCTGAACGCATCCGCCGCAACATCGAACAACACATTTTTTTCCCTGAAAGCGACAATCCCACCCGACTGACGGCAACCGTCGGCTACGCTACCTTTCCCATCGACTCCGCTGATCATCAGGGAATTATCGATCTGGCGGATCGGGCCATGTATGTCGGCAAAAAAGTCCGTAACGTGGTTCGCAGCGCTCGAGAGCTTAACCTTTAACCCACCTCCTGCTACCGCTCTTCTGCAGTTTGCGGCCTCTCCCATCTGCCCGCAACGGTTACCCAGCACTCCCCCAGCAAGGCGAATCGATTTGCCAAAACGGCCGGATTCAGGTATACATGCGGCTGGCTACAAACCGTTATGGTCAAATAACTAGCAGCTGGACCATAGAACCAACAAAGGAACGTTCCGTGAACATCACAGGCATCAAAGGCATGAACGATATCCTGCCGGTGGAAATAGCCACCTGGCAGTTTCTTGAACGAGAAGCCCATCGAATCTTTCAAACCTACGGTTTTACCGAAATCCGGGTGCCGGTGGTGGAAAAGACCGATCTATTTTGCCGTTCCATCGGCGAAACCACTGATATCGTCGAAAAGGAAATGTACACCTTTTCCGATAAGAGCGGTAATTCCCTGACCCTGCGACCGGAAGGGACCGCTCCGGTGATGCGCTCCTTCATCCAGCAGAAACTACACACCCAGGACCCGGTAACCAAGCTATACTACTTGGGCCCCATGTTTCGCTACGAAAGGCCCCAGAAGGGACGCTACCGCCAGTTTCATCAGATCGGCGTTGAAGCTATCGGGGTCGACGATCCAAAAATCGATGCCCAGATCCTGGCCATGTTGTGTAACTATTTCAGCGCCGTCGGTATCGACGACGTCGAACTGCACATCAACTCTCTGGGCTGCAA
>LGVF01020538.1_pt1 | contig 14800 bp, 12 predicted proteins | sample 469901 | NCBI WGS metagenome assembly LGVF01 (sample SAMN03893561, study PRJNA290197) | marine sediment metagenome | material: sediment; isolation source: combined push core samples #3730, #5133, and #5579 collected at Hydrate Ridge | place: Pacific Ocean: Hydrate Ridge
CTGTAATCCACACCTGACGTGTAATCGCTCCCGCCCATGCTCGTCATGTCAAACTTTTCCGTCTCTTCATAATCTCCGCTGTTATCCAGATCAACCCAGACCTGCATAATCGTTGGAGCGTCGTTATCAGCATCCGTGTACTCGACCTGAAACTCAAAGCTTGATCCGCTTACAGCACTGTCAGGATTCACACCATCTGATTCAAAACCAGCGTTACCTGTCCAGTTGAGGGCGGGGGCTTCAGCCCAAACCTGGCTAGTTGCGCAGAATACTAAGGCCAATAGCAAAATGGTTGTTAGAAAAAACGGAACTCTAAGGAGGGATGCCTTTTTTGATTTCATTGTAGGATTATCCTTTTGCCGATATCCGGCTCAAATCAAGATGAATTCCTCAAACAGAGTAACAACTAAGAAAAACCCTGCCAGAAAGAAGCCAATTTCGAGAGACCTCCGAAACGTTTCTACGATACCATTTCACAAATATGCAGATCAACCTAATTATTGGAATATTATAGTCCTTAAGAAAAAGATGTTGGGGTTCAACATAGCCTCGTAGCGAAAAACAGCGGGTTACGGGTTCCAAGCAGGCTCAAGGCTCAAGGCTGAAAGCTCAAAGCTCAAAGCTGAAAGCTCAAGGCTGAAAGCTCAAGGCTCAAGGCTGAAAGCTCAAAGAAAAAGCATCATTCTGCTGCCTTGACCCCCGACCCTCTTCCACAAGTGACAGCAATTAGGGCTTACTGAGCCTTTACTGTACCCCAAAAACGATAGTCCCTGCAAAACAATGCGGGTCAATCATTTCAACAAGTTACATATTACGACTGTAACTTCTCAATAACTCAGGGTAAGATGTCTGGATTCCGGCTCCCGGATCGGGTCCAGGACAAGCTTCGCCGGAATGACGTTTGGATGTAACTGCCCGTCATTCCCGCGAACCCTGGATCAGAGTCCAGGGCAGGCACGGGAATCCAGTGGATGGTCACAAAATATGATTTACCCAGACTTCTTGAGAATTTACGAATGGCTTCTGGCATCACATAGCGAAAAACCAGGTGCTTGCAAAGTAAGACAGGGCGGTGGTCCCTAACCTGCATTGCTTGGTAGGGACTACCCCAAAAACATTATCTTGAAATCTATGGCAACCCGAAAAAAGAGGGTGGGCTGAACCAAAGGGCTTTGACCCAATTTGGAACAGTGCAGAAATGGGGTGGCGGCATGATGGCGTGATGACGAAATAGAAATTCCGGCACATTATTGTTGACTTGACTCATAAACTGCTGCTAATTTGGTACCATCAATTTGATATAGTCCTTAAGAAAAAGATTTTGGGGTCAACATAGCCTCGTAGCGAAAAATAGCGGGTTNNAAGCTGAAAGCTCAAGGCTCAAAGAAAAACCATGATTCTGCTGCCTTGACCCTTGATTCCAGACCCTCTTCCACAAGTGGCAAGAAACTTAGCTTTTTCTGAGCCTTTACTGTACCCCAAAAACATTATCTTGAAATCTATAGGAGTAGCTAAAGTGAAAAAAGCCTTTCCTTTGCTATATGTTGTTTTGGTGTGTATTATTATTTCGATTTTCGCCATAAGTATTGCGCAGTGCAACGAGGGAGGCTCAATGGATTCTTTTCGGGTGTTCCCGGTGGGGAAAGTAAGAAAGGATTCAGGAATTACAACCATAGAGATTTACGACAAATATGCGGATGCGCTTTCGGGATTGAATAATTTCTCCCATCTAATAGTGCTGTATTGGTTTCATAAAAACGATACTCTTGGGAAGAGGAAAACTTTGCGCGTTCATCCCAGACACAACATGAGCAATCCGTTGACAGGCGTGTTTGCCACCCGTTCCCCTCGTAGGCCCAACCTCATCGGTCTGTCTATTTGTAAGATACTATCCATCGAAAACAACGTCATCCGGATTGACACAATTGATGCCTTCCATGACACACCGGTGTTGGACCTGAAACCGTATATTCCTCCCATGGATTCGGTGCAAAACCCCTTTGGCCCGAAATGGGCAAAGGAACCTCCACCTTCTCATTCAAAAGGACAATCTCATCCATAGCATGTGTGGTGCTCACAGAGTTGTCTTATGCCACGTCTTTTAAGGCATTGGGGATGTAGGAGATAATCTCTGTTACCTGGCTGGCAGGAGTTGGATGAGATAGTTCTCCGGCCCTTCTGTTTGCCCGCCCCGCTTTCATACAGGCCTGAACCGGTGAATCGCCTTTGTAGACCAAGCCACCAATCATGCCGGTAAGGGTGTCTCCAGTCCCCCCAATTGGCTCCAGCTCTTCTATCCGGGGATTGGTGATCTTGCCAACTATGGCGCCTTCGTGGCAGACATAATCCTCTTCCCCTTTTACAAATAGGGTATGGGCAGAATTCCCTGACTTATAGGCCTTACCAATCAACCCTTCTACGTCGTTTTCAAGATGAGATATAAACCCTCGTGTATATGTTGGGTGAACTGCCTTGTCATCGGCCAAAAAGGCTAGTTCTCCGAGATCAGGAGTAAATATGTCGTAAGATGTGGCATCACCACCGGCCTTGGCCGCATACATGGAACCAGCATCTGCAATCAAGATCGGTCTTTCTTTCATGCAACCTATCTTTTCTAACACCTTCTTATTCCATTTGATATCAGGCATGATGTAGTGAGATGTTAACACATCCACCTTTCTTTCCATCTTAGTGAGATTATTTACCAGATATTCATATATCTTGACACTTCCATCTCTTGCCCCTATATCTCCAGCCACAACACACAGGGGGCTTTCCAGACCGTACTCCGTGCAAAGGGTGCAAGCAGCAGATATCATAGCGGCCGTTCCCCGGTTTATGTCAAGTATCTGCCGATTAATGAGAAGTCCGTCCATAGTCAGTTCAGCTTGTCCTACCAGAAGGGGCAGGTCTCTAACAGGTATAGTTCCCACCAGAACTAACATTCTTACCTCCAATCATTACTGTCAAAAATCAATCCACAGATTTCGCAGATTACACGGAGTCCGCCGACAGGTAATTAAATTTGAAAACGTCTGAAAGCTCAAAGCTGAAGGCTCAAAGCTCAAGGCTGAAAGCTCAAAGCTGAAAGCTCAAAGCAACACAATTATAGCTTTTTAGAAAAATACTTGCGAATTTGCGGGATGAGTGGTCCTGATAACCATGTGAAATTACGCTAAGAGGATGTGCAGTTTAACTCCGCAATCCCTGGCCCAGACCTGGCCAATAGGCTCTGTGGTTGCATATATGAAGCGAGCGCCGGGGCAGGCCGAAATGCTATAGATCCAATGGCATCCTTCATGAGTCAGTTTACACTTTTCCTGGCATTTTGGTTGCATTGAGGTTTCAGGACACATGTAGGTTTCAGGTTTCAGTGTTCAGGTGTCAGGAAAGAGAAACGTAAAAACTGAAACCTGACACCCGACACCTGAANNACCTGGTTTCTGAAACCTGAACACTGAAACCCGGCCTTCATTTCGAAAAAAGTGTAAACTACTTTTGCTCGATTTTGAAAGATGCCGATCCAATACTCTCAGCTTTTCTTCCTTTCAGCCTTGAGCTTTCAGCTTTTGTCCACCTGTCGGCTCAGGTTATTAAGAAGATCAACGAGCTAACCGGGCGCCTGGCTAACCGCACAGCTTGAACTTTTTGAGAAGCTACCTTTCAGACACGTAACTAACTGATTTTACACACTACATTTTGGTGACAGAAAGCTAAGTCGCCTTGGGCTCAATACGCTGTCAAAAAGCGAGAAGGTTTTTGTTCGGAGTCTCGACAAGAGGACATGTTCTGGGGGGCCATAAAGCAGGACATTGGGAGAGCCCTCATTACTTCAACTACACAGACTGGTGTTTGCGTTATCCAAATGCCATCCCAAGAACAGGGCCATTTTGATCAAGAGGATCGCCAATGACTTTCATCATTTCCTCATAAGCTATGTTCAAAGAATAGGCACAAAGAGTAGACCCTATGCATATAGGTTCTTTCGCCTCAGAAAGGGTCTTTCCCACCATTTCATAAGCCAGGTAAGGCACGTCTGGACAGCCACCACCAGAAATATTTACGATCTTCTGCGTTTTTTTATCCACAGTAATCTTCATGTTTGCTGCCCTGACCATCAGGAATTGGCCAAAGTCCTTAACCTTGCACAGCCTTAAAGGCTTTAGCCCATTTGGAGACACGGGCACAACCTGTACGGGCGACCGTCCCACTTCTTCCAGTATTTTGATGATACCTGGTTCCTCCACTAATGGAAACTCTATGCTTAAGTCACAACCTGTCCTAAAATCAGGGGGAGGACTGACTACATCAATATCGTGACCTTCATCTTTCAGGATCTGTTCGGCCTGTATTACGTCGTTTGTATTTGAAAAAATCAAAAGCCCTCTGGTCACAGGTTCAACACGAGAAGGTTGCTTTTCTCTATTGCTTTTCCTAAACCATCTCATCTAACCAACCTCCCTATATTTTGATGAACATGCCTGCATTTCATGAGCTACTTCACCCATCCTTTCAATGAATATGTTGAGATCATCCCAGGAGTGGGCAATAGATATGGCACCTCCACCATGCATGACAAATACCCCTCTGTCGAGGAGTCTGATCTTCAGCTCTACCTCTCTCCTTTGAACATCACAATGAAAATATGCCTGATTGGGACTAATCAATTCTATGTCCTGTCTTAGTGGAAAATGGGTCATAAAAAGTGACCCAATCCCCGAACATCTTGCATCTATACCATGGGCAGCAAAGGCTTTTTCTATGCTTTTCCTCGTCCAATCGCCCTTTCTTTCCAGAGACGGGTATATCTGATCCTTGTTTCTCTCCAGATGTTTAATCAAGACAGTGCCAGCCATCATGGCCAGAGGAAGGCAAGAAAAGGTACCCCCTCCAATCAAAACCCTGTCTTCCTTTCTAAGGGTAGGGCTACACCTTTCTAATATGTCCGCCCTGGCTGCGATGGCCCCTATGGGCAACCCGCCACCTATTATTTTTCCCAGGGTTGTGATATCCGGCAGTACCCCAAAAAGTTCCTGAGCACCCCCCAATCCTAGCCTGAAGGCAGAGATAATCTCATCAAAGATCAGAAGTGCCCCCACCTTTTGGGTCTCTTCCCTTATGGTCTGTAGATATTCCTCATTGGCTGGGATAAATCCGCCTTTTCCGACAATGGGCTCCACAATTACCGCAGCTAAGTCATCTGCATGCTTCCTGATAGCCTGAATTATCATCTCAACGTCGTTAAATGGAACCACGATAGTCTGTGCCTCCTGAGGGCTTAGCAGCCTTGGCTTTGTCTTAAGAAGATCCTGTCCATTCCCTGTAGTTGATTCGGTTGCCGCTCCATGCCAAGCGCCTTCCATTTTTATGATCTTGTTTCTCTGGGTGTAGAACCTGGCAAGCCTTAAGGCATAGATAGTAGATTCAGTACCAGAACAGCAGAACCTTACCTTCTCTGCGGAAGGGATATGCCGGCAGATAAGTTCAGCCAGTTCCACCTGATGGGGGGTTACCAGGCCACAATGAAGACCAATATCCATGTTTTCTCTGAGTGCCGACATAATGGGCTCTGGTGAATGTCCGAGAATATTGCAATAGTGACCCATCCAGAAATCAAGGTATTCGTTGCCATCGATATCCCAAAACCGGGATCCTTTCCCCCGCGCAAAGTAACAAGGGTACGGCGGGTGGTAGCGTATATTGTTAGAAACCCCACTAGCCATTACCTTGCAAGCCTGTTTGTACATACCAGCAGACTTGATTGTTTTGGCTCTATATTCTTGTAATATGAAGTCCGTCATCTTTCCGTCCTTGATCATTGTTTAAACCTGCTTAACGGGTTTCGCTTTCCAGTCATCCTCCGCATAAGTCACTGATAGAATACAGCAAGAATTGTGCCACGGATTGAAGCTTGGACCTTCTTTTGGTAACTTCTCAAAAAGTTCAGGGAAATCTCCTGAAACGGAGTCCGCCCTCAGGCAAACAAATTTGAAAACGTCTGAAACTCGCTATAAGTGAGCCTGGCCCGGATAAACCGGGCAAGATTTCAGCTTTTGTCCACCTGTCGGCTCAGGTTATTGAGAAGATACTCTTTTTATTCAAAAAAAACACAGGTAGCCGAGACCCAATTCCAAAAAAAAGGCATATCTGGATTTCGAATTTGTCGTACGAAGTCACGATCGGTCGAAGTTGCCACCATCCCGGTCTATTCCAATTCCGCCTTAAGCTCGGGAACATCAAGCCTCATCCTGCCAGTACATGCCACCACCACTGTGTCTTCAGGCTGGATCTTACCCATCTTGATTAACTTTTCTGCACCTGCCAGTGCGGCCAACGACTCCAAACCGGCCTTACCCTCAGGAACACCATCGGCGCGATAAAGTTCCAGCAACCGGGGAAACTCCCTGATTTCTGCCCTTTTACCTCCTTTGAACACATCCTCAAACCATACAGTCCCTATGCTTACCAGGTGAGGATAAGACTCAAATATCTTGGGTATACCTATTCCTATGACATACGTATCCATATGGTCCACCACAAGGTTGCCGACCTTTCCCTCTACCAATCCCCTGGAAGCTAAGACCATAGGGGCACATCCCCAGGGCTGAACACCTCCGAATCTGGGTGACTTCCCATAGACATCCAGGCATCCCTTGTTAAAGGAATAGATACCGGTACCACTACCCAAACCCTGGATGTACCAATCAGGCATCCCTCCTAAGTCTTCTAAGACCTCCAGACAGAGGGTCTTCATGCCCTCAATCCGCATCTGGTTATAAAACCAGTATTCTAAGGGGAGCTTTTTCCCTTCAGCAAATTCACATGCATTGGCTATGGCCTCATCAAAAGTGACCCCACTATAATGTAGCCTTACACAATCGGGGTTGAACCTATTGCCTTCCATCTGAACCATCCGGTCATATAATTCCTCCCACCTTGTGCGGGCATTTTGGGGAATAAACATATGGACACGCATACCCGCTATTGAGGCGCCACGACAGTGGGCGATGCCGCTATCTCCGGTGCTACTGGCCACAAGTTCCTCATAACCCATCTCCTTGAGGCAGGAAAAGGTCATGAATGCCTCCCTATCCTTAAATGACTCTGTGGGTTGCAGGGAGTCCACCTTGATATAGATATCCTGTATCCCAAATTCTTTAGCAATTACTTCACATTTTATGAGATGCTCCTTTTTTACCCCAAGTTCCACTGCATATTCCATGTTCTCGATGGGGAGGATCTCATGAAATCTCCATACCGAATCTCCATATTTGGGGTCAGGATAATTGTCCCAATTGACATCCTCGTAAACAAAAGGAAGCAAACCTTCCGGGTCACATTCACAATTCCGAATGTGCGTACCCGGGTTGTAGATTTTGCCGCACTTAACGCATTTCCGGTAAAATTTCCTGGCCATTGTGTCCTCCTTCTATTCTTTTCCCAAACCTCGACGGGCAGCTACTCTCACCATATAGATAGCCAGTAGGAGCGAAAGGATGGATATGAACCCCAGCACAGCAAAGACATTAGCCACGCCGACCTTATCTGTAACATAGCCTCCCATGGACGCGGCCAGGGAGCCTACCCCCATAATCAACAAGAAGTTGATTCCGTAACTAAGCCCATGTGCTCCGTAGATAGAATATCTGGCTATTAGGGTATTCTGAGTGGGTTGCCAGGCAAAGAAGAAGAACGCAAATATTATGCTAACCACAAATAATGCCCAGTCGTTAAGAAACCATATAAAGAAAAACAGAGGGGTTGTGAACACAAAGACCAAGAGATAGCCATACTCCGGCCTCTTCAGTCTATCACACAGGGCACCTCCCAGTATCTGCCCCAGCATACCTGCAATGGTGACCACAGCCACAAGAAAACCTGCTTTAGCTACGTCGTTCAATGCAAAATGGATGTCATGGGCAAAATGCTTGGGAAAATACATCATTGCCCCTCTGTAGCATAATCCATACAGGATAGAGTTGATATAGATCAGAAAAAGGATTAAAGGCATTGATGAGAGTCTCGCCTTTCCCGTAGCCTTATTTCCTTGCCTCTTGGATACTGTTTCATCAGCCACTTTTAGCCTGATGATCGTGATGCCTAGGATAAATCCAAGAATGGCAAATACGATGAAGCCGGAACGCCAGCCCCAGATGACAGCGGCAGATCCCGAGACAAGAGGGCCCAATGCCAAGCCGATATTTCCTCCAACGCCATGAATGCCCATGGCCTTTCCTTTTTTTTCCACATTCCTGGAGATAAATGAAAGTCCTGAAGGGTGATATATGGAAGCGGCCAAGCCCAAAAATCCAATAGACACTGCGAGCGCATATATGGAGAAAGAGAGCCCTGTTGCCAGTGAGGACATGGCCATCGCAAAGACGCATATGATTAGCAGCCTTCGAGAACCATACCTGTCAGCCAACATGCCTGAAGGGATTGCCCCTATCCCGAAAAGCGCATAACAAAGGGTCCCTATGATACCCAATTCTAGATACCCTGTCATGCCCATGGAAGGGTCACTCGCTATCAAGATCAATACCGAGGGAAATATCATCATGTAGGCATGGGTCAGCAAGTGGGCCGAGGTGGCTGTAAATACGACCCTGTGTTCCTGTCTCTTTTTTTGTAGTTCAACATTGTCCATGGGAACCATCCACAAGCAGCTTAGCCAAATTGATTAGACAAAGGCTGAAAGCTCAAGGCTCAAAGCTGGATTGGCTGCCGGTGAATATTGACCTTCCATAGTATTTCGGAGTTCGGAGTTCGGAGTTCGGAGTTAAGCAGCACATCATTTTAGCGTAATTTCACATGGTTATCAGAACCATTCATCCCGCAAATTTGCGAGCTGTGCGGTTACACATCAGAGCATTCAACACACGAAAAAGAAAAGAATTATCACGAAAGCACGAAAAATGGAAAACACGAAAAGAGCCTGAGTAACTGGGATGATTTCATAGCATGTGATGCCTGTATATGTCGCAACTCAGGCAACCACCCCCAGTAACTTGATTTCTATGTCTTGTTTCGTGTCTTCGTACTTTCGTGTCTTCGTGATGGGTTTTGAATGGTTTCTTAACCGCACAGGTCCCAAATTTTTGGACCTGTGCGGTTACACGTCAGAGCATTCAACACACGAAAATGAAAAGAATTATCACGAAAGCACGAAAGGACGAAAACACGAAAGGGAAGTCTTCGGATGAACATCCTTCAGCCTTTAACCTAAATGGCTAACATACAGAAATAGCCGTTGAATGTTCGCTATTTGGTGTTTGGTGTTTGGTGTTTGGTGTTTGGTGTTTGTTTTTTCATTCGATGTTGGACGTTCGATGTTCGATGTTGGACGTTCATCTTTTTTATATTTTTTTTCGTGTTTTCGTACTGTGCGACGTTCGCCTTGAGAACATGCCGTGTTTTCGTGATTGATTTTAAATAGTTTTCTAACCGCACAGCTCCCAATTTTTAAGTATTTTTCTGAAAAGCTATAATTGTGTTGCTTTGAGCTTTAAACTTTGACTTCCACCTTTCTTCTTGCGAAACGCCATAGCCACCACTGCCGCAAAAATCATGCCTATCAATACAGCAATTTTACCTTGAAACGTGGGACCAGCAGAGGTACTCCCGAGTACCCAAACATATACCAAACCGCCACCGACGAGCATGCCTAAAGTTGTTACACCAGCATCCACATCGCCCTGCCCAGCCTTTATCAACTGCCTGAAGGGGCACCCGTCAATGAGTATGGAGACAAAGCCCACCAATGCCATGGCCAAAAAAGTCCATCCATGGCTCAAATGGGATGCAGGCTGTGCGTTCATCCCCCATCTGAACTGACCCAAGAGGATACTGAAGATCAGAGCCACCAGGAAGGCGGTTATAACGCCGTTCAGCAGAGTCCTCTCTCTGACCAGAAGAAAATTGCGTACCCCCCCGGTGATACATAGCCCTGATTTCTGGGCAAACGCACCGATAGCAAGCCCTATCAACAGGGATATTGGCAAGGGGGCATGCCAGGCAGCCGGCCCTTTCTGTCCTGCCTTGATAAAGGAAGGATTTAGAAACAGAAAAACGAGGAGGAGAAAAGTGAACAGAGGAATAACAAAACCATTTATCCGGGGAAGCTCCTCATCCCTGGGCAATGCAAACCCCCCTTTGATATATCTAACACCCACCCATACGCCAAAGACAAGGCCCACGGTGGCCGCAATCGCAGTCAGGTCGCCAGCCGATAAACGCAGAAACATCTTGATTGGACAGCCGATAAAAACAGTACAGCCCACAATGAGAAAGAAACCCATGAAAAACCGAATCACAGGGGCCGAGCCTCCTCTTACTCGAAACCGACGTGTTTTTGTGGCCATAAGCGTTGATCCCAGTACAAACCCTATGAGTTCCGGCCGCAGGTAGCTCATTCGAATGTTTTTGTGGAGCTGTAATGCCCCTGCGATGTTTTCGATAAAACAGGACACGCAGATTCCGGAGTTTGCGGGATTGCCAAGATAGACCAGCAAGACCCCGCCAAGTCCCAACAAGGCACCGGTTATAATAGAGACATCAATGATCCTACGCACCTGAACTTGCCTCCGCTACGCTGTGCAATTGGACAACTTCTGAGACGTCTTGATCACTCACATCCTCCAGCCAATCTGCTCTGAAGATAGTAGACATCTTTTAACGCCTTCCTGACTTCCTTGTCTTTGGGCTTCAGCGCCTTTTCCCGGCTGAACTTCTCTCTGCCTTCTGTCACGAGCTTCTTGATTTCGTTTCCGATAAACAGAGGCGTTCTTTCATCCACATAGTCCGCTTCCATCTCCACTGCTCGGCGGTAGTTGTGGATGGTCTCTCGCAATTCCCCCTGCTCAAGATACAACTGCGCCAGATACACATAGGACAGGGAATTTTCGGGATATTTCTTGATGATCGTTTCCAACTTGGCCATAGCTTCCGGATAATGCCCTTGTTCCTTAAGGGAAACCACCTCCTCGTATATCTTCTTATCCATTTCCATTTGTAAAGCGTAAGAGTCCTCCCCCCCCTTTGCCACCCCCTCGGCGTTGTCATGTCGTCTCGTGATCATCTCCTGATTTGCCAACATACCTACGGTTATCAGGGTCAATCCCGCTATGGCAGCTATGCTCAATTTGTCCAGCCAGTCCACTATCTGTTCACCATGGTATCCCTGCCCCTTCAATAGGGGAAACAGCAAAACCAGAAAAGTCTATTCTGCCCAGAGTTTCATCCTCGTCTCTGTCCCACATCAAGCCTTTGATTTTCTTTTCGTCTGTGGTGCCCCACCAGTTATGGTGGACACCCAGATCCCATGTCTGACCTTCCATGAGAGCGATATTATACTTCTTGTTGTCAGCGATATTGTTCTCACTGATCCTGAAGCCTTGCGTTATCCAAAGTATTATCCCCTTGCCATTATGGACGATATTGTTATATCTCACATAAGCGGATAATGCATTTTTTCCATAGATACCAAAAAAATTGTTGTCACTGATCTGATTATGACTGATCATGGTAATTGAATCCTTACCACACAAAACACCCCCACCATTTCCGGTGACCCGATTATAAAGTATCGTCATCGTGCCCTTTGTCTCGAATTCTTTCACGGTTTTGTGGCCAATAGATACTCCATTATCATGCAAATAGCAGTTGACGACAGCTACCTGACCTCCATGGCCGTGGACCGAAGTGTGCCCATAGCTGATCTCACAATATTCCAAGATATTATTCTTACTGTCCAACAGATTGATCGCTCCCCAATCTGCGACATGGGGGGATTGCTCAGCAGAGGTAAAGAGGATCATCTTGTCCTTGGTGCCCTGTGCAAGTATTTTTCCCCTGATAATCAATTCGGCCCGAGGAAAATGCTGCATCTTGTCCTCCACATAGAGATTATCAGGGCCATTTGCCTCTATCTTCACGAACTTGACCACAGTTCCCGGCATTATGGTTAATGTGGCACATCGAGCTATCTCCACATCACCCCGAATAACGACCTCTTTCTCCCAGATAGTATCACCTTGAACAACGCCCTTTTCTATTACCAGTGGCTTTCCTAAAACAGGACTGATTAACCAAAAAAACAGGGCCATTCCCAAAGAGGGGAATAAAATGCCTTTTGTCAGAGCTCTCCTCATCCCTAATACTTCCTATAAGGCGCCATATTGCACCGCTTCAGCCGCTCGCGAACAGCATCGTATTCCCTGTCATCGGCTTCTACGAATCCATCTATCCATGCGCTGTCGCAAACCCTTAGTACCTCGCCATCTACTAACACCGTCTCATCTTTCCTGAGATCCAGAAGGATCTCCTTCACCTCTTGAGCCAGGCCAGTATCCACGTGTGGCATAACCCCCATTGTGCAGTAAGGCATAGGGATAGTCTCGGCTATGATGTTGAAATCATCTATGTTGATCTTACCCTCTTCAGCCATCAGGTCCAGGTCCAAGCGGGGTGCTGTTCCCAAATCGTAGGCCCCGAAGAGCACACCATAGATTATCTTTTCGTGCTTGAAGGAACCCCAGGGGATGGCGTAATAGGCCAAGTCTTCCTCTGGATCAAATCCGTTTTCCAGCATGAGCGCGTACTGAGCCATGTAACCGAACGGGGCCAGGGCAGGACCGAATATCATGGTCTTTCCTCGCATATCGTCAAAAGTCTTAATGCCGTTTTTTTTCAGGGCAATGATGGTGCCCGTGTCCCGATGGCCATGCCTTCCCCTTACCTCAGTCGCTAAGAGTTCGAACCCGTACTCCTTCTTGAATATGATAGGGAGTATGGAATTGGTATGGGCAAACTCCACCTCTTTCTTTCTAACCAAGTCCTCAAAATCGTACGTGTTCACCAATACTGATTCGAATTTTCGTCCCGTCTTCTCACTGAGATAGGCAGTTATCGGCTCGAATCTCGCCTTGGTTTCCGGTATGCTATTACAAATCATGTAGCCGATTCGTATGGCCTTCTCTTCCTCACCCGAAGCGCCACGTTCTTTGCTGCCGCAGCCCGCAAGTAAGGATGCTATCACCAATAGCATCAAGAAAGGGTACTTGTTGTTCATGGACCTCTTACCCTCCATTAGTAGTCAGCTCAACGGCATCTATCTACTCACCACTGACCAATTCGAGTTCCTTGTCTATCTTCTCAAGTTCAGCGGTAACCGCCGCAAGAGACTTGGCCTTCTCCAGTTCACTCTCGGCCTTTTCAGGCAGCCTCATCTTTTCATAAAGAACAGACAGGTGTACATGGACCATCACATCCTGTTCGTCGATCGCCACTGCCTTATTAAGATATTCTGAGGCCTCCTTGTATCTTTCCATGCGGATGAGCACAATGCCCAATCCATCCAGGGCATCAAAATTCAGGGGATCCCTCTCCAGTATGTATCTGAGTTCTCCTTCAGCCTCCTCAAGTTTGTTGGTTCGATAAAGGGCCATGGCCAATCCATTGCGGGGAGCCGGGTCGTCCGGGGTCATATATAGCAACAGTCTATACTGCATGATCTGCGCTGCGTTGGGGAGTTCTGATCTGTCCCCATGGCCCCAGGTATGCCCTGTCCAAACCAGGCACAGAATAAGCGTGAGCAATAGCTTTTTCATCAGATTAGATGCCTTACAGAAGAAACCAGAGTCAGGCATCCTATAAAGGTTACGAGTGCGGCGCCGCCAATAGCCACCTTCCTGGCAAACCGCTTGGCATCCAAGAAACGGCTGGCGAAGCTGCCTGCACTTACGACTGCAATGCCTATGGCTATCAAGACCGCTGCCAGTCCAAGACTAAACAGCAGGATATACGTGAGCCCCTCTCCGAGTCGGCCGGCGCCCACCGCGGCCAGCAGGATTGCTATGGCCGCTGGACAGGGGACCAACCCCCCGGAGACACCCAAGAGGAAAAGCTGCCAAAAACTCACCCTTTTCCCCTCACGCATATCAACGCTGTGCGGATTATTGCCATGGTCATGGTTGTGAGGATGCACGTGCGTATGTGAACTGCTGTGAGTTGCAAGATCGTGCCCCTCACGATGGTTATGCTCCCCGTCATGCTCATGGCTATGGTCATGTGGATGACTGTGGCCCTCTGAGGACTCGTCGTTATGTGTATGGTCGTGGTCGTGTGAATGCCCATGGCTATGGTCTCCATGGTCGTGGCTGTGTGAATGGAGATCGCCATGAATCTCTAAGTGATGCCCTTCATGATAATGATGGTGGTCGTGGTCTTCTTCGTGATGGTGGTCATGGGGATGACTGTGGCTCTGCAACGGATCGTGGCTATGAGAGTGTCCATGGCCGTGATCGTGTGAATGGAAATGGAAAGGCTCCCTGCCCCTAATCCTCTGCACGAGCATCCATATTCCTACTGCAAGGATCATAAGACCAGCCACGATCCCTAAATATCCATGCAGGGCTTCCTCGGTTAAGGTTATTCTTGTAGAGGCGACCTTGGCTGCGATGGCCAAAAGGATAACGCTGAGTGTATGAGTTAGGGTAACTACAAGACCAAGAACTACAGCGTCCATTTTCCTCCCTTTGGAGCCTATTAGATAGGCCGCTACCACTGTTTTCCCATGGCCGGGCTCCAGGGCATGCAAACCACCAAGCAGGGTGGCTGTCAAGTAGTAGATCAGATTCACCTGCATGAAAAGATCCTCCTGTTTTTGTCACTGGTCATTTGTCAAAGCCGGCATCCTTCATTGACCAGTTTACACTTTTTTCGAAAAAGCGTGTGTTATCGAATTGAATGGCGATGTCCAAACTGGAAATTCGAAATTTGAAATTAGGTAACGCATCTACAT